>TARA_R100000789_G_scaffold19866_1_pt1 | contig 69800 bp, 69 predicted proteins | sample TARA_R100000789 | Tara Oceans TARA_R100000789 (sample SAMEA2623403) | marine metagenome | biome: marine biome (ENVO:00000447); feature: mesopelagic zone (ENVO:00000213); material: "saline water (ENVO:00002010), including plankton (ENVO:xxxxxxxx)" | depth 450 m
GGCAGGGGTGCCCAGCGACAGGGTCGGCTGGTGGTCGCCATCCGGCATGTCGGGCGCGGGCAGGGCCCCCTGTGCGCCCCCCGCCTGCCGGATGCCGCCCAGCATGGCCAGCGTACCCTCAAGGTTTTTCTGCGCCCCCGCGATGTCGTCCAGCCGTTTCAGCAGGGCGGGGTGCGGTGGCTGGCCTTTGCCGCTTTGGGCCTGAGCCACATAGGCCTGCCGGATCGCGTCGATGGCGGCCTGCAGCCGCGCGCTTTCGGTGCGCATCACCCTCGCTGCACGGATCGCCAGCGCCGCCACCCAGATCATCGCCACCGGCATCACGATCACCATGACGCCCAGCAGGAACCGCAGCGCGCCGCTTTGGGCCGTCGGGACGCTGAGGAAATACCACCCCGACAGGCAGACCCAGACCACGCTGACCACCATGGCCGCGATTTCGATGCCTGTGACCCCTTCGGCCTCGCTGCGCGCGTAAAGGCCGGGCAGCGTCGGGCGGGCGTCCTTGGGGTCGCTCATGGGGAAAGCCTTACTTGTAGGCGATGCTCAGGATTTCATACGACTTGGAGCCGCCGGGGGTGTTCACCTCGACGCTGTCGCCTTCGTCCTTGCCGATCAGCGCGCGTGCGATGGGGGATTTGATGTTCAGCAGACCCTTTTCGACGCTGGCCTCATGTTGGCCGACAATCTGCCAGGTCTTTTCCTCATCCGTGTCCTCATCGACAAGGGTCACGGTCGCGCCAAACTTGATCGTGCCCGACAGTTTCGTGGGGTCGATCACCTCGGCCAGACCGATGGCGCCTTCCAGCTCTTTGATGCGGCCCTCGATGAATCCCTGCTTTTCGCGCGCCGAATGGTATTCGGCGTTCTCTTTCAGGTCGCCCAGTTCGCGTGCCTCTGCGATCGCCTGAATGATGGCGGGACGCTCAACGGACTTGAGCTGTTTCAATTCGGTCTCAAGCGCGGTGTATCCCGCGCGGGTCATCGGGAACTTGTCCATATTCGGATCGTCTTTGCCTTGTCAGCGAGAGTTGAGGAAGTGTCGTCGCGTGGCTCGTCGATGTAAAGCCAAGCTGAACGTCAGACCAGCGGGAATTTACCGACAGCCCACGACTTTGACATATGAAGGACTGCGGGTACTCTGTCGAACACTTGTATAACAGCAGGATTTTGACATGCGTTCCATTTTTTCCTTTGCAGCGGCGCTTGCGCTGGCCGGGTTTTCTGCCGGCGCTGCCCAATCCCAGTCCATTGAGACAATCAGTGTATCGCCTGACGGCAAGACGGTGCTTGTCGGCGGATCAAACCGGACAGTCTATATAATTTCCGCCGACTCGATGGAGGTGACCGGACGCCGGTATGTGCCCCATCTGGTGCGCCAGATCGTGCATGGTGCCATCGGAGAGTTGGTGTTTTTCCGCGATGATGCGGATGTCGTGACCGCCTACAAGGTCGATGGCATGACCGAGGCGTGGTCCGTGTCGGATGTCGATGACATGGCCTATGATGCGCAAACGCGGGTGATCGCCGCGCTGGATCAGCATTTCAAGGACGATTCGGTGCGATTGTTGCAGGCCTCCACGGGCGAACAGCTGGCGCGCGTTGCCATGGGCAAGATCAAGGCGAATCTGATCGCTTTGGAACCGGGGGCGGGCAAGGCGCTGATCCTGACCGGCTATACCAAGACCGATGCCGAGCAGAAACAGGACGAGCCTGAGGATCTGACCAAGCTGCAAAAGGCCGATTTCAAGCAAATGACAGATGGCTATGTCAGCAACGTTGTCACGGTTGATTTTGTCTCGGGCAGTTTCGAGATGGCCGAGACACCCTATCGTGTTTCCTACCCCAAGGCCGTGCGGGTGAGTGATGGCAAGATGATGATTTTGCGGACTAATGTGGATTCGATGATGCTGGGCCCGGATGGCACCGGCGCGCTGATCGATTTGGGAGAGGACTATTTCAATCACGCCGGGATCGACGCGAAGGGTGAAAACTACATCCTCGCGAAAAGTGTCGAATTGCGGTTCATGCCAGTCAGCGGCGAAGGGGCCGAAGGCGTGCTGAAAGGGGATCGCCTGCGCGGTGGTCCGGCGGAATGGGTCACCGCCATGACCGAAGCGGCTGACGGCACGCTTTATTTCGGGACCAACGCGTATCGGCTGCTCAGGGTTGGCCCGACACGGGGCAAGATAGAGATCATGCCGGTGTTTTAAGAGAACAAGGCGCGGGGTGGCGGCCTCGCGCCATTTGCGGGGGCAGAGCGCCTTTTCCCGCGTCGGACAGGTCGGAATCCATCCCCGCGACGCCGTGTCGTGATTGACCCGTGCTGCACTGCCGCGCTACTCAGTCGCGAAACTTTATTTCTTTGCCCCTGTGGGAGGAGCCGGAATGTCCGACGCGCAGCGCGAATCCATGGAATACGACGTCGTCATCGTGGGGGGTGGCCCGGCAGGGCTGTCCGCCGCGATCCGGCTGAAACAGCTTGATGCGGACCTGAACGTTGTTTTGCTGGAAAAAGGTTCTGAGGTCGGGGCGCATATCCTGTCGGGTGCAGTGCTGGACCCTTGCGGTCTGGATGCCCTGATTCCCGACTGGAAAGAGTTGGGCGCGCCGCTTGATACTCCGGTGACAGAGGACAATTTCTATATGCTGGGCGAGGCGGGTCAGTTGCGGATCCCCAACTGGCCGATGCCGCCTCTGATGAACAACCACGGCAACTACATCGTCTCCATGGGCAACGTCTGCCGCTGGATGGCCGAACACGCCGAGGCGCTGGGGGTCGAGATTTTCCCCGGCATGGCCTGTTCCGAAATGGTCTACGGCGACAATGGCGAAGTGCGCGGCGTTGTTGCCGGTGAGTTCGGCAAGAACCCCGACGGCACCCCCGGACCCTCCTATGAGCCGGGCATGGAACTGCTGGGCAAATATGTCTTCCTCGCCGAGGGCGTGCGCGGGTCGCTGTCCAAGGAAGTCATCGCCAAATACGACCTCTCGAAAGACAAGGAGCCGCAGAAATTCGGCCTTGGCATGAAAGAGATCTGGGAAATCGACCCGGCCAAGCACAAAGAGGGCAGCGTCACCCACACCATGGGCTGGCCCCTTGGCGGTAACGCGGGTGGTGGGTCGTTCATCTATCACCTTGAGAACAATCAGGTTTACGTCGGCTTTGTCGTCCACCTGAACTATCAGAACCCGCACCTGTACCCCTACATGGAATTCCAGCGGTTCAAGCATCACCCGATGGTGGCAGAGCTGCTCAAGGGCGGCAAACGCGTCGCCTACGGTGCCCGCGCCATCAGCGAGGGCGGCTATCAGTCGATGCCCAAGATGGTCGCGCCCGGCGTCGCCCTGCTGGGCTGTTCGGTGGGCATGGTCAACGTCCCGCGCATCAAGGGCAACCACAACGCCATGCTGTCGGGCAAGGCCGCGGCAGAGGCCGCCTTTGCCGCCATTCAGGACGGCCGCGCCTCGGACGAGCTGCCCGATTATGAGGCAGAGGTGCGCGAGGGTGCCATCGGCAAGGATCTGCACAAGGTCCGCAACGTCAAACCGCTGTGGTCGAAATACGGTCTCACCGCCAGCCTTGCCTTGGGCGGCATGGACATGTGGACAAACTCGCTGCTGGGCCTGTCGCTGTTCGGCACCGTCAAACACGGCAAATCCGATGCCGAGGCCACAGGCATCGCGCAAAAATTCGATCCGATCGACTATCCCAAGCCTGACGGCAAGCTCAGCTTTGACCGGCTGACCAACGTCGCGTTCAGCTTTACCAACCATGAGGAAAGCCAGCCCGCGCATCTGCAGCTGAAAGATCCGCATGTGCCGACCGCGATCAACCTGCCGAAATACAACGAACCGGCGCAGCGCTATTGCCCGGCGGGCGTCTACGAGGTGGTCGAGGATGACAACGGGCCAAAGTTCGTCATCAACTTTCAAAACTGCGTCCACTGCAAGACCTGCGACATCAAGGACCCCAGCCAGAACATCAACTGGACGGTTCCGCAGGGCGGCGACGGGCCGAACTATCCCAACATGTGAACGCATCCGCCCGGCGCCCAAGCGTCGGGCACCTTCACAATGAGGTGATGCCCTGTCGGCATCTGCGCGCTTGTCGTGATTGCCATGCCTGTTCATGCGTTCTACGCTCTTCGCAAACCGCGATTGAGGAGATCGGCACTTTGACAGCTTGGACACAGACGGTGCGCGCAGGCCTGCTGGCAGCGGCGTTTACCCTGCCGACCCTGGTATCGGCCAACGGCTTTGCGGGCGATTACCTCGCCGCGCGTCAGGCCAGCTTTCTGGGCGATTACGAGTCCGCCGCCCATTTCTATGGCAAGGCGCTGGCCCGCGATCCGGGCCGTCCCGAACTGCTGGAACGTGCGGTCCTGTCCAATATCTCACTGGGTGAGGTGGACCGGGCATCGACCTACGCCGACCGACTTGCGCAAGAGGGCTTTGCCAGTCAGATCGCCCAGATGGCGATTGTGGCACGGGACGCCCGGGGCGAGGCGTTCGCCCCCGTCCTCACGGCCATTGACGAAAAACGCGGGCTGGGTCCGCTGGCCGACGGTCTGATAAAGGCATGGGCGCAACTGGGGCAGGGGGATATGACCACCGCCCTTGCCACCTTTGATGAGGTGGCAGGCATTCAGGGCCTTGGCCCCTTTGCCGCCTACCACAAGGCGTTCGCGCTCGCCTCTGTCGGTGACTACCAAACCGCCGATGACCTGCTGTCCAGCAAGCTGGGGGCCGGTATGGGGGCCACCCGTCGCGGTATCATGGCTCGCGCTGAAATCCTCAGCCAGCTTGACCGCAACGGCGATGCAATCGACCTGCTGACCACGGCCTTTGGCAATGATCTTGATCCGGGGCTGGAAAACCTGCGCACCCGTCTGCAAGGCAATGAAACCGTGCCGTTCACGCATGTCACGTCGCCGCGCGATGGCATTGCAGAGGTGTTCTATACCCTCGCCGGGGCGCTGGCGGCTGAGGACAATCAGGATCTGACGCTGCTCTATGCCCGTCTGGCCGAATACCTGCGCGCGGACCACATCGACGCCATTCTGCTGTCGGCAGAGGTGCTGACGCAGGTCGGCCAGTACGACCTGGCCGTCGAAACCTATGCACGCGTGCCGACCGATCATCCGGCCTTTCACGCGGCAGAACTGGGCCGGGCAGAGGCGCTGCGCTCGGACGAGCGTATGGAAGAGGCGATTGCCGTCCTCGAAGGGCTGACAGAAACCCATGGCAACATGTCTGTCGTTTACACCACGCTGGGCGATTTCCTGCGACAGGAAGAACGGTTTGCCGATGCGATAGAGGCATATACAACCGCGCTCTCCAAGGTCGGTGAGATTACAGATCGGCAATGGTTCGTGTTCTACGCCCGCGCCATTTCCAACGAACGCGAAGGTCTGTGGGAGGCCGCAGAGGCCGATTTCCGCAAGGCGCTGGACCTGAACCCGGACCAGCCGCAGGTGCTGAACTATCTTGGCTATTCGCTGGTCGAAAAGCAGGTCAAGCTGGATGAGGCGCTGGCGATGATCGAACGCGCCGTCAAGGCGCGGCCAAACGCCGGGTACATCGTCGACAGCCTTGGCTGGGTGCTCTACCGCCTTGGCCGCTACGAAGAGGCGGTGCCGCACATGGAACACGCCGCTGAACTGATGCCCATCGACCCGATCGTCAATGATCACCTTGGCGATGTCTATTGGGCCGTCGGGCGCGAACGTGAGGCCGAATTCATGTGGAAGCGCGCGCTGTCCTTCGTCGACTGGGAAGATGCCGCCGAAGAGGCCGACCCGGTGCGGATCAAACGCAAGCTGGAGGTCGGGCTGGACGTGGTTCTGGCCGAAGAAGGCGCACCGCCCTTGCAGGTAGCGGATGACCTCGGCAGCGAGTGAGGTTTTCGCCCCGGCCAAGATCAATCTGACCCTGCATGTCACCGGACGGCGGGCTGATGGCTATCACTTGCTCGACAGTCTGGTGATGTTCGCCGACGTGGGCGACCGGGTGACGGTGGCCCGCGCAGATCACATGTCGCTGACCGTCACCGGCCCGATGGCCGCCGGGGTGCCAACGGATGCGCGCAACCTGTGCTGGCGCGCGGCAGAGGCATTTGGTCAGCCGGTCGCCATAACTTTGGACAAACACCTGCCCGCAGCGGCGGGGATTGGCGGCGGCTCCTCCGATGCGGCGGCGGTGCTGCGCGCGATGGAGCAGTTGTTTGGCCGTCCGTTTGGAGGCGATCTGCTTTCACTGGGTGCGGATGTGCCGGTCTGCATGGTGGCCCACGCCGCCCGGATGCAGGGCATCGGAGAGATCGTGACGCCGCTGGACCTGCCGCCGCTACGGGCCGTGCTGGTCAATCCACGGGTCGAGGTCGCGACCCCTGCGGTATTCAAGGCGCTTGCCCGGCGCGACAACGCGCCGATGGTGCCTTTGCCGGACAGCAGGAAAGCGGATGCTGTGTTTGGGTGGTTGGCGGATCAGCGCAACGATCTGGAGCCCCCGGCCGCAGGTCTGTGTCCTGAGATTTCACAGGTGTTGGGCGCATTGTCTTCTCTGGACGGGGTTCGGCTTGCGCGCATGTCCGGCTCTGGTGCCACCTGCTTTGCGTTGTTCGACGCCGACACGCCGACACAGGTAATGGCCCGCGACCTTCAAACCGCCTTCCCGCAGTGGTGGGTGGCCGCGACCATACTGACGTAAACTGGCACCGTAGGCCGGGCTTAAGCCCGGCTTACCACTGTACGGACAGACCAGTCATTTCCTAACCAAAGGTAAAATCGTCTCTGTAAGTCATTGATTTTGATTGACCGCAGGGCTGTCCACGCGTGGACAGCCCATTTTTTCGGTCAACTCACACGGCTCACCACATAGTCATTGAGGTCGATCAAAAGGTCGCGCAGCTCTGATTGCGGCAGGCTTTCCATCGCCGCCTTCGCCTTGCCCGCCCAAGCCAATGCCTCCTGCCGCGTCGCCTCCAACGCGCCATGCTGATTGAGCAAGGCAATGGCATGCTCAAGGTCGCCCTCGCGCTGGTCGCCCTTCTCGATGACCCGCTTCCAAAACGCCCGCTCTTCGTCGTCTGAGGCGGCCGCAAAGGCTTTGATCAGCGGGAGCGTCAGCTTTCGCTCGCGGAAATCATCGCCCACATTTTTGCCCGTCGCGTCTGACCCCCAATAATCCAGCAGGTCGTCCACAATCTGAAAGGCAATCCCCAGCGCGTCGCCGTAATCAAACAGCGCCTGCACCTCGTCCTCGGGCCGGCCCGCAATCACGCCGCCCACCTCGGTCGCGGCCGAAAACAGCGCCGCCGTCTTGCCCCGCACCACCTGAAGATAGATCGCCTCTGTCGTGGTCAGATCCTGAGCGGCGGTCAGTTGCAGCACCTCCCCCTCAGCGATGGTCGCCGCCGCATCGCTGAGAATACTCAGCACGCGCAGGTTGCCCGTCTCTGTCATCAACTGGAACGACCGCGCGAACAGGTAGTCGCCCACCAATACGCTGGACTTGTTGTCCCACAGCAGGTTCGCCGTGGGCCGCCCGCGCCGCTTCTTGCTTTCGTCCACCACATCGTCATGCAGCAGCGTCGCGGTGTGAATGAACTCCACCGTTGCGGCCAAATGGATATGATACGGTCCCTCGTAGCCGCACATCCGTGCCGTCGCCAAGGTCAACAGCGGGCGCAACCGTTTGCCGCCCGCCTCGACCAGATGCGCGGTCACTTCTGGGATGCGCGGTGCGTGCTCTGATGCCATCCTTTGGCGGATCAGCGCATTCACAAGATCAAGATCGCCGGCCAACAGCGCGGCGAGACGTTCATGCGGCTTTTGCGTGCCTTCGTCCAAGCTCATCAAACTCCCGTGCAAGGCTCGACAAATGCGGTGCCTTGTCCTTACATCGCCCTCATGGAAGAGCTTTTGCGCACAAACGACATCACGTTGATCCCGCTGGTCACAACCCTCCTGAACGGGGAGGGTATAGACAGCTTTGAATTGGACGTAAACATGAGCGTCCTCGAAGGGTCCATAGGCATTCTGCCGCGCCGCCTGATGGTGCGCGCCGACCAGATTGATCAGGCCCGTCGTGTTCTGCGAGAGGCCGGGGTGCAGTTTGAGGGCTGAAACCTTCCTCCCCGACGCGTTGACAGAGGACGCGATGCTGGGGGGGCAAGTGCGCCTGCTGCAGCCGTTGGAAGGTTACCGCGCCGGAACCGATCCAGTTCTGCTTGCCGCCGCCGTATCGGCGCTGCCGGGGCAAAGCGTGCTGGAACTGGGCTGCGGGGCTGCGCCGGGTCTATGTTGTCTGGGTGTGCGTGTGCCCGGCCTGCGGTTGTCCGGACTGGAATTGCAGCCGGGCTATGCCGATCTGGCCCGTCGGAACCTTGTGCGGAACGGATTGGAGGGCACGATCTGGACCGGCAACCTGGCCAGCCCGCCGCCGGACATGAAAGTGCAAAGCTTTGACCACGTTTTTGCCAATCCTCCCTACTTTGAGGCAGGCAAGCGTATTGTTGCCGACGGCAGCGATCGTGAGATCGCGCTGGCAGGGGCCACGCCGCTTGCGGATTGGGTGTCCTGCGCCGCCAAACGGCTGAAGCCGCGTGGCTACGCCACATTTATTCAGCGCGCCGAACGTCTGCCGGATCTGCTGTCTGCCATGTCGGGCCGCCTTGGGGCCTTGGAATTGCTGCCTTTATTGCCTCGTGAGGGCCGTCCACCGCGCCTGATCCTTGTCCGGGGTCGTAAAGATGGGCGCGCGGCCTTTCGGTTTCACGCGGGCCTGGTGATTCACCGCGGCCCGCACCACGAAGAGCCGGGCAGCCAATATACCGACCGCTTTGCGCAAGTCATGATGCGCGGCGCGGCGCTGGAATTTCCGGCAGGACGGGCCTGACACCAATCTCCGTTACACTTTTGTGAATTCATGCTGCGCTCGCAGCGTGACTTGAACGAAAATCTGTGATGCACTGAAGATCCAACCGTTCAAAAGGAGGATCCCATGAGCTTGAGTTCGCACTTGCAGGAACTGAAGAAGAAGCATGTTGCCCTTTCGGAGGCCGTCGAAAAAGCACAACGCGCCCCGGGAACTGATGACCTGCACATCGCGGACCTGAAAAAACAAAAGCTGAGGCTCAAGGAAGAAATCACTCGGCTTGCACCCGAAGCGGTGATGTAACCACGCATTTCGGGACCTGCCCTGGCGCTGTGGAACGCGTGACGTTCCGTAGATACGGGATCAGGGCAGGTTCTCGACCGAGATCAGCGTCTTGCCCTCTAGGCCCGTGGGCAATCCCCTGACCTCAGAAAACAACCACTCGCGGAATGCTGCGATCTGCGGACGCGTCTCTGTGCCTTTGGCGCAAAGAAAACGGAAATGCGCCGCCGTGGTCAGGGCGATGTCGAATGGCGCAATCAATTGTCCCGAAGCAAGGTATTGCTGCGCCAGCGAGGTGCGTGCCAATACGACACCGATTCCAGCAAGGCTGGCATCCAGCGCGTGGTCGGCCTGAGAAAAGCGGGCCGTTGGCGTGGGCGCGTGGTCGATCCCAACGGTGCGAAACCACTCCACCCAGCCTGCGGGTGGGTCCAGAAAATCCAGTGAGGCATCGTGCAGCAGCGGCGCTTCCAGAAGGCTGTGCGGGGTCGGATACCGCGCCACGAGGTCGGGCCGCATCATTGGCGTGATGCCCTCATCCACCAGATGCGTGCTGACCAGCCCCTCATCGGTGCCATAGCCATATCGGATCGCAACGTCGACTTCGTCGCGGTCAAAATCCATCATCCGCAGTCCGGCCACAAATCGCAATTCGATCTCTGGGTGTGCACGGGCAAACCCGTACAAGCGCGGGGCAAGGCATTTGGCGGTAAAGGCTGGCCCTGCCGTCACGGTCAACAGTCGCGTGTCCTGCAATCGCCGGGTCGCCCGCCAAGCCGCTGCGAGCTGTTCAAAGCCCTGTGTGGTGCCAGGGGCAAGGATACGTCCGGACTCTGTCAGATCCACGGCGCGGTTCAGGCGGTGAAAGAGCGGCGTGCCAAGGTGGTCTTCAAGATTCTTGATCTGAAACGATAGGGCCGCCGGGGTCACGTTCAGCTCTGACGCGGCTTTGGCAAAAGACAGATGGCGCGCTGCGGCCTCAAAGGCGCGAAGGGCGGTCAACGGGGGCAGGCGATCCGGCATTCTCAGACAAGTATACCTTAACCGATAGGTTGGGAAGTCTCGTTTGTTGTGCGCCATTGGTGCAGCTATCTTGGTGATCATCAAGTTGCGCTTACCCAAGGAAGCCCGCCATGTTTGAATCCGCCACAGACAGCCGTCATCACGATGCCATTCGTGCGGCTCATGCCGCGCGTGGGGCACTGGTTGCAGGGCTCTGGAATGCTGTTTTCGCGCGGCATCGTTGACCGCAGGCCGTCACTCCCTGACCCGCCGGTCTGACCGCGTAAAGAAACGTCTCCGTACCGTCAGGTTCCGGGGACGTTTTTTTGTTTCGTGGGGGGCAAGTTAGTGGACCGAGGAGATTGCGAAACCATGATCGGGGCGAAAACAGTCGGGTCGATCCAATGGGGGGCATTGGTGGCACCGTCGAAAATAGAAAGGAACGCAGTCCGTCAGGGTCATGCGTTCCTTTCACGGTCATTTACAGTTCGACAGGGGCAGTCTTAAACGAAGAACTGCGCCCCGTTGGCCGAAATGGTCGAACCATTGATAAAGCCCGCGTCGTCGGAGGCAAGGAATGCCACGCAGCGCGCGATTTCCGAAGGTTCGCCCAGACGCCCTGCCGGGATGCCAGCAACGATGGAATCGCGCACCTTTTCAGGGATGGCCATGACCATCTCAGTGGCGATGTAACCCGGACAGATCGCGTTTGCGGTGATCCCGGCGCGCGCGCCTTCCTGGGCCAGCGACTTGACGATGCCAAGGTCGCCCGCCTTGGTGGCGGCATAGTTCACCTGAGCGAACTGGCCTTTCTGGCCGTTGATCGACGAGATCACGATGATGCGGCCGAACTTGCGCTCACGCATGCCGGGCCAGACCGGGTGAACGGTGTTGAAGACGCCGGTCAGGTTGGTGTCGATGACTTCTTTCCACTGTTCCGGGGTCATCTTGTGGAACGGAGCGTCGCGGGTGATGCCGGCGTTGGCAACAACCACGTCGATCGGGCCAAGATCAGCCTCGACCTGAGCGATGCCAGCCTTGGACGCGTCATAATCGGCGACGTTCCATTTATAGGTCTTGATGCCGGTGGCCTCGGTGAAGGCCGCGGCCTTTTCATCGTTGCCGGCATAGGTCGCGGCGACCTCATAGCCTTCGGCCTTGAGTTTTTTTGAGATGGCTTCGCCGATGCCTCGGCTGCCGCCGGTGACGAGTGCTACACGTGCCATGGGGGTCCTCCAGTTAATTGTCAGGTCTTGGTAACTTTGTTACCCGCTCAAAATTGGTTGAGCAACAATATTGCTCAAATTCTTGACCGGATGTTGCGACCTCTGATTTTGTCGGGCGATCCCGCAAATCTTCTCAAAAAAAGGGGCGCCAAACGGCGCCCCTTTTCTGCGATTGCAGAGTCGTTACGGACGCTCGACGCAGAGAGCGACACCCATGCCGCCGCCGATGCACAGCGTGGCTAGGCCCTTCTTGGCGCCACGGCGCTTCATTTCGAACAGCAGGGTGTTGAGGACGCGCGCGCCCGAGGCACCGATCGGGTGGCCGATGGCAATGGCGCCACCGTTCACGTTCACGATGGCCGGATCCCAGCCCATGTCCTTGTTCACGGCGCAGGCCTGCGCGGCAAAGGCTTCGTTTGCCTCGACCAGATCCAGATCGTCTACCGTCCAGCCAGCTTTTTCCAGCGCCCGGCGCGAGGCGTAGATCGGGCCGACACCCATGATTTTCGGGTCCAGACCAGCGGTGGCATAGGACGCAATGCGCGCCAGCGGCTCGATCCCGCGCTTTTCGGCCTCATCGGCGGACATCAGCAGGGCACCAGCGGCGCCGTCGTTCAGGCCCGACGCGTTGGCGGCAGTGACGGAGCCGTCTTTGGTAAAGGCGGGGCGCAGTTTCTGCATTGCTTCCATGGTGGCGCCGTGACGGATGTATTCATCCTTGTTCACCACGATGTCGCCCTTGCGGGTCTTGACGGTGTAGGCGACGATTTCATCGTCGAACTTGCCCGCCTTTTGCGCCGCTTCGGCCTTGTTCTGCGAACCGACAGCAAATTCGTCCTGCATGTCGCGGCTGATCTGCCACTGCTGGGCGACGTTTTCGGCGGTCTGGCCCATGTGGTAGCCGTTGAAGGCATCCCAGAGACCGTCACGGATCATCGTGTCGATGTACTGCATGTCGCCCATCTTTTGACCCTGACGCAGATTGGCGCAGTGCGTGGACATCGACATGTTTTCCTGTCCACCGGCGGCTACGATCGAGGCGTCACCAAGCTGGATATGCTGGGCGGCAAGAGCCACAGCGCGCAGGCCCGAGCCGCACACCTGATTGATGCCCCAAGCGGCGGATGCCTCTGGCAGGCCAGCGTTTATGTGCGCCTGACGAGCCGGGTTCTGACCCTGGCCGGCGGTCAGCACCTGGCCAAGAATTGTTTCCGAAACGTCCGCTTTGTCGATCCCGGCGCGCTCAACCAGTGCTTGCAGCATGGTGGCACCGAGGTCATGGGCGGGAATGTTCGCAAACGACCCAAGAAACGAGCCCACGGGTGTTCGGGCTGCGCTTGCGATAACGACATTGGTCATGTGTTGTCCTCCAGGCAAGCGGGTGCATCAGGGCAAGACGCGGGTCCGCCGGGTGCGGGCCCTTCTCTTCCTCGCTTGTCCGCATGGGGAATAGCGGAAACGTTGCGTCATAAGAACTGGACAGGGTGTCTCAGGCGCAGGTGCAACGCGGCTGTGTGCCCGGCGTGGAAAGTGCGTCGCGGTCAATGGGCGGGGGGTGGCCAGATAACCTATCCGACGCGGCGGTCAGACTCTTGTTTGCGCCAAGGGGGGCGGACGCTGGGCGCGGCAAAGAGGTATCCCTGCAGGCAATCCGCGCCAAGTGCCACAAGGCAGTCCGCATCGGCGGCAGATTCGATCTTTTCGGCGACGGTGAACATGTCGAATTGTTCAGCGATCTTGATCATGGCACCGACCAGAACCTGATTGTCGGGGTCATCCGCAACACCAGAGCAGAATTGACCGTCGATCTTGAGGATGTCGAACCGGAATTCCTTGAAATGGCGCAAGGCTGTATAGCCCGCGCCAAAATCGTCGATGGCAAAGGCGATCCCACGGCTCTGGAGGTTGTCCATAAAGCTAACGACCAATTCCGGCACCAGCATCGCCGAGCTTTCGGTGATTTCTAGAATCAACCGCTCCGCCACGGTCGGCTCCTTTTCCAAGCCGCGAGTCAGCGTGCGCATCCATTTTTTGTACCCGATGGACCGGGCCGACATATTGATCGATAACCGCAAACCCGACGTCCGGGCCAGTTCCGCCAACCCCTTTTCCAGTGCGATACAGTCGAGCATGCGCCCGTATTCGGTTTCCTCAACGGAATCGATGAAGTCCGCCGCCGGGATGACCCGTCCGGTTTCGTCCAGTACGCGAACCAGTCCCTCATAGAACGCAACCTTGTCCCGCGCGCGGGCCTGTAACACGGGTTGATAGGCCAACAGGACCTGCCGGTGCTGGATGGAACGTCGGACCATGTCTATTGTCGAGGCGTCGCGCGCCTTGACCGCGTGTTCCAGCGCGTTGCGCGCACCGCTATCGAATGCTAAAGATTTCGCCACTTCCGCCTCCGTGCCGTGGTCCTGCCCCATTTGCATCCCAAGGCGTGAAGCAACGGTTAATGTTCCTCTTTGGTTCAAATTGTTCGGGTCCGTATCGGCCCGCTTGACACGGCAGGTCGCGGCTGTATAAGCGCGCCTTCATTGGTGTTGGTGGCCCCCGCAAGGGAATGCCTGTCACTCCGGCCCGTTCCGGGGAGAGGACAACGCCCTTCGACAACATAAACGAAGGAGATCAGCCGTGACCAAACGCACGACTGCCAAGTACAAGATCGACCGCCGCATGGGCGAAAACATCTGGGGCCGCCCGAAGTCCCCGGTGAACCGCCGCGAATACGGCCCCGGCCAGCACGGCCAGCGCCGCAAGCAAAAGATTTCCGACTTTGGCCTTCAGCTGCGCGCCAAGCAAAAGCTCAAGGGTCACTACGGCGACCTGACCGAAAAGCAGTTCCGCCGCATCTTCGCCGAAGCCGAGCGTATGAAGGGCGACACTGGTGAGAACCTGATTGGTCTGCTTGAGCGTCGGCTTGACGCCGTTGTGTACCGTGCCAAGTTCGTGGCCACCGTGTTTGCGGCGCGCCAGTTCGTGAACCACGGCCATGTGCTGGTCAACGGCAAGCGGGTGAACATCCCGTCGTACCGCGTCAAAGAAGGCGATGTGATCGAAGTGCGCGAAAAGTCGCGCCAGATCGCCGCGCTGATCGAGGCCACTCAACTGACCGAGCGTGATGTGCCCGACTACATCGAAGCCGATCATTCGAAGATGACCGCAACATTCGTGCGGACCCCGCAGCTGGGCGATGTGCCTTACGCTGTTCTGATGGAGCCGAATCTGGTTATCGAATTCTACGCACAGAACTGATCTCGGGCGGGGCAAACCCCGCGCGACGTCCAGTGTTTCGAAAGGCCGCCCCGTTGGGCGGCCTTTTTTGTGTTAGGCTGTTCGCTTAGCGTTCCAACATACAGAAAACGCTGTGTTTTACGGGGGTCTCGCGCAGATCCCTGGCCCTAGGCGACATAGGGCGCCGACGCACGGGCGCGAGATATGCCAAAACTTTCAAATTGGCATCGGTTTTTCTTAATTCCGATAGTCAGTCTCGTCTTTCCTGCCTTGTCTCAGATGGCTGGACGGGGTCACGGAACGGAGATGCTCTAGGGCATGGACGGCGCCGTCCACGGCATGGCGATCATGTTTGGTCTGCATGCTACTCCCAAAAAGAGTGCGGAAATGGTGTCAATGCATCGCAAGAGCCAAAAATATCGAGCGCCGTGTGAGTCTTTTGCTAAACGGCAATCGCATTGTGCCTTCATCGTGCGATGCGGCGGTCTTGGTCGATGCCTGACAGGTTCATGCAGTGGAAGGGCCGACATGGTGGCCAGTGGCATGGCGGTTGTTCATGAGATGATGATGATGCGCCGCGCGCAGATGAACGTCACCTCCCCAGAACAACGACGCCGCGCTCGGGGTCGAGCGCGGCAGTCTTGATTCGGGCAGACGGCAGGCCGGCCGCACGGGAGGTCTCAACGTCAGACGTAAAGGCTATCGCGGAAGACATGGCGCACGATGTCGGCGCGTTTGAGGCCGCGTTCGGCCAACTCCGCATCGGACATTGCGGTCAGTTTCTCGACCGCTTTCATGCGGTGGTCCGACTCAGCGATCATAACCAATGTGTTGAAAATCGATCTGAAGAAACCGGCGAAGATATTGCCGCGCGGTGCGACGGATGTGAGTGTGTCAGCCATTTCGGGACTCCTGAGTAAGTGAATGGAGGTCCTCCCCTTGCCATCAAGTTAGGCTTTGCTGCGGTGCAGCGCCAGTGCCAGAGCTGCATAGCCGCGTTCCAGCCTCTGCATGGCTGGCCAGCAAAAACCCAGACAGATGGTGTAAAGGGCCGCGCGCGCTAACTGTGTTACAAAAGCTTTGCGCAACCGTCACGGAACAGACAAGCCCGGCGCTTAGGACGCGGCCTCAGTGATATGGGGGATTTGCGTGCTACGCATCGACAAGCTGACCAAGCGCTTTGGCGCAAACGCTGCCGTGGAGAACGTCAGCATCACGATTGAAGGCTCCGCGATGATCGGAGTCATCGGTGCCTCAGGCGCGGGCAAGTCGACGCTGTTGCGCATGATCAACCGGCTTGCCGACGCCTCTGAGGGGGCGATCTGGTATCAGGACCGCGAGGTCACGCATTTGACTGGCAAGGCCAAGCGCCAATGGCAGTCCGAATGCGCGATGATCTTTCAGCAGTTCAACCTTGTCCCGCGAATGGATGTCGTGTCGAACGTGCTGCATGGCACCTTGAACAGGCGGTCGACCCTTGCGACGCTGTTCAATCTCTACCCGACAGAGGACATCCACCGCGCGATCGACATCCTTGATCGGTTGGGTATCGCCGAAAACGCACCCAAACGGGCCGAGGCGCTATCGGGTGGCCAGCAACAGCGCGTCGCCATCGCGCGCGCCCTGATGCAGGACCCCAAGATCATCCTTGCGGATGAGCCCATCGCCTCTCTTGATCCAATGAACGCACAGATCGTCATGGACGCGCTGCGCCGTATCCACGACGAAGACGGCCGCATGGTGATCGCCAACCTGCACACGCTGGATACCGCGCGTCGCTACTGCGACCGTGTGATCGGCATGCGCAAGGGCCGCGTGGTCTTTGACGGGACGCCCGAGCAGCTGACGACCGGCGTTGCCCGCGACATCTATGGCGCTGGTGCCGAATTTTCCGAGGCCACGACATCGACCGATATCGCCGCTCTCGAAGCCGGGCGCGAGGCGCTCCCGGCCTGAGTGTTTCCACAAGTTTTCATCACCCTTGCCAATTGTTGGCAGGGGCCATCAACCAGAGAGGAAGACGATGAAAAAGCTCCTTATCGCGCTTGCAGCTACCACCACACTGGCCACCCCGATCATGGCTCAGGAGTTCACTGAATTCCGCATCGGCATCCTTGGCGGCGAAAACGCCCAAGACCGCATGACGTCGAATGAATGCTACCGTGCCAAAGCCGAAGAGCTGCTGGGCGTTCCGGTCAAGCTGTTCACCCCCGCCGACTATGATGGTGTGATCCAGGGCCTGCTGGGCGGCACCATCGACATGGCATGGCTGGGCGCATCGGCCTACGCCAAGGCATACCTGACCGACCCCGAGGCAGTTGAGCCGATCATGGTCAAAACCAATGTGGACGGCTCCTACGGCTACCACTCGATCGGTTTCGCCCGCAAAGACAGCGGTGTCACCTCGTTGGACGACATGAAGGGCAAAGTCTTTGCCTTTGGCGATCCGAACTCGACCTCGGGCTATCTGATCCCGTCCATCGAGATCCCCGCGGCCACAGGCGCCACAATGGAATCCGGCGACTATTTCGGCGAGGTCAAATTCGTTGGCGGTCATGAGCAGACCATCGTTGCAGTTGCAAACGGCGACGTTGACGCCGGTGTGACATGGGCCGACGGTATGGGCGCATGGGAAGACGGCTATAACTCTGGCGCGCTGCGCAAGGCCTCCGACGCCGGTCTGGTCGACATGAACGAACTGGTCCAAATCTGGAAGTCGAAGCCGATCCCCGAAGGCCCGATCGTGCTGCGCACATCGCTGCCCGAGCGCGTCAAGATCGACATCACCACCCTGACGGCGTCGCTTCCCTACATGGATCCCGACTGCGCCTATAACTTCATGGCGGGCGAAGCACTGGGCTTCCAGCCGATCTCGCATGACGACTACATCTCGATCATCGAGGCGCGTAAGTCCAAAATGTAAGCCATTGGCTTGAACAGCGGGCCGGTCCTTTTGGGGCCGGCCCGTCCTCTTTCCGATCCAGATAGACCGAGAACACCACAATGACCGACGTCACGCTTGGCCACTCGATCGGGGGGCAACGCTCCGCCGAAATACAGCAGGCCTATATGGCCATGGCCCGCACCAAGCGGATGTATGGCGGCATTATGCTGATTATCTTCATTGCGCTGATGACGTCGGGCTTCATGCTTGCTGACAGCCGCAATGCGGGGGGATTCTGGAACGGTATCCTGAACGTCTTTCAGTTCCCCGGCGAAGTGATTTCCGAGGCCAGTGAGAAGGTCGCGCTGATCCCGGCCTTGATGGTCAAGTTCTTTCCGTCGCTGATCGAGACGATCAACATCGCCGCCGCCTCGACATTGGTGGGCGGTTTGCTGGCGGTTGCGTTGTCTTTGTTGTCCACCCGTGGATTGGCACGCTTTCCGGCCTTGATCGGGGTGTTCCGTCGCATGATGGACATTATGCGCGCCATCCCTGAGATCGTCATCGCGCTGGTGCTGATCTTCGTCTTGGGGGGCGGACCTGTGCCCGCCATGATCGCCATTGCCTTTCACACGACCGGTGCGTTGGGCAAATTGTTTTCTGAAGTGAATGAAAACGCCAGCCAGAAGCCGCTGGAGGGTTTGGAATCGACCGGCGCATCTTGGTCCCAACGGATGCTGTTGGGGGTCATCCCGCAGGTCGCGCCAAATTGGCTCAGCTATGCCTTGCTGCGGTTTGAGATCAATATCCGCGCCTCTGCGATCCTTGGCTTCGTCGGGTCTGGGGGTATCGGTTATGACCTCAAGAACGCATTCAGCTGGGGGCAGGGCCGATATGATGAGGTGGCTGCCATCTTTATCCTGCTCTTCTTGACCATCGTCTTCTTCGACCAACTGTCGAGCCATTTCCGCAACAAGCTCGTGACTGGAGCGTGACATGACTGCGACCGTGGAATTCTTGCCGATAGACACTCTCAAGGCACAAGCTGACCGCCTGATCGGACGAAAACGGCTGATCGGCTTTGCTGCGCCGTTGGTGATCCTGGCCTATTTTGTCTACCTGTTCTTTGCCTTTGATATTCCCGGTCTTGTCGACCGCGCGCGGATGGACAACGCAGCGATCCTTGTGGCGGACAGCTACAGCCATAAAACGCATATTACGCACGACAACCGCAACGGCGGTTTGGTTTTTGCCATCGAGGGTGAGGCCAAGGGACGGTATCCCGCTGACATGCGGCCCGAGTTCGTCACGCCAATCGGTGAGGATGCGGTACGGGTCGAGCTTAAGGCCGGCGAATTTGCCGAGATCGAGGGCTCTACCTTGCGCTATACCCGGCCTGACTACGGGACGGTGACGGTGCGGATCGAGGGTCGGGAGATTATCCTTGATACGCCGGACGGCAATGTGCCGGACTGGATCGGGGCCAGCAGCACACGGGTCAACATCACCGGCGAAGGCGGTCGCGCGGCGGTCACCCGCGCCCGCACAGAGGTGTTCCGCTATTCCTTTGGGTGGGAGCTGTTCTGGTTCACCCTGGACAGTCCTTTCTACGGAAAATCGTTTTCTGAACTTTTCGGCCTTGCGATGTCTGGCGACCGGATTGTTGCGGACAAAAGCAACTTTGCCGCGATGGTTCATGATTTCTGGAACAATCCGATGTGGCGGCACAAGGATGTGGTCTGGGCGATCTTTGAGACCATCCTGATGGCATTCCTGGGCACGATGGGCGCCGCCCTTATTGCGCTGCCACTGGCCTTTTTGGCGGCGCGCAACTTTACACGGTTGATGAGCGTTCGGTTTGCGGTGCGCCGTGTGTTCGACTTTGTCCGTGGCGTAGACGGGCTGATCTGGACGATCATTCTGAGCCGCGCGTTCGGACCCGGTCCGTTGACGGGGGCCTTGGCGATCATGCTGACCGACACCGGTTCTTTTGGTAAGATGTTTTCCGAAGCGTTGGAAAACGTCGACGACAAGCAGATCGAAGGCGTGCGCTCGACCGGGGCGAAACAGTTGCAGCGCTACCGTTTTGGTGTGATCCCGCAGATTACGCCGGTCCTGCTCAGCCAAGTGCTTTACTATCTCGAATCCAACACCCGCTCAGCCACCGTGATCGGTGCGATCACCGGCGGCGGCATCGGTCTGCTTCTGACGCAGGCGATCATCACCCAGAAAGACTGGGAAGAGGTGAGCTATTATATCATGCTCATCGTTTTGATGGTGATCTTCATGGACTGGGCGTCTGGCGTCCTGCGTCGCCGCCTGATCAGGGGCAAAACCGACGGGCATTGAGTGCCGCGGGTCGAGGCGCTTCGCTTGAGTTTTTGATAGGTTCGCCCCCGTTCGCCCCGATGCCGGGCGAGCGGGGGCAATCGGTTCCGGCACAGCGGTCGGCCGTTTCGGACTGCTGTTCCGGCATTAGTCGGTTTAACAAAAAAGGGCGGCCGTTTCGGGCCGCCCGGTTTGGTCATGAAAATTTTTAGCAACCAACGCTTTATACATCCCGACACCGGAGAAAAAAGGCGTGCGGGGCGCGGTCACACTCACAGGTGTTCCCATACCGGCGCGCCGTGACAGTTCCATGAAACGGTCAGAAAAACCTGCGTATCATTCGGCAGCCAGTCGACGGGGGTGTCCGGCCCCCAGAAAACGGAAGGCCGCCTCGCCTGCCAGATGGGTTATCCTGCCGCCGCAGATGGTCGCCTCGACCACGCGGGTCTGGGCGTTGATCACCACCAGATCCGCGCGGCGTCCATAATCGATCGTGCCACGGTCGGGCATTCGCAGGATTTCCGCCGGAGCGGATGAAATCATCGCCCAAGCACGGGGCAGATCCGCCAGCCCGTCATCGACCAACCGAAAGGCGGCCTGCGACAACGCCGGGTAATAATAATCCGACACCAAAGCATCGCACAGCTGTGCTTGGATCAGATCGCGCGCTGCGATATTGCCCGATTGCGAGCCGCCGCGCACAACGTTCGGAGCGCCCATCACGATCGGATCACCGACCGCACGCGCCAACGCCGCAGCAGGCCGCCGGGTCGGAAATTCACAAACCTTGGCCCCGATCTGCGAATAATATTCGCGCGTTTCGCCGTCGCGGTCATCGTGACTGCCATAGGTGACACCCAGCGTGTCAAAGGCTTCGGCCAAGCGGCACAGATAGCGCGGCACGTCCGGTTTCTGGTCGCGCGCGGTATGGACTCTGGCCAGATGTTCCTCGACTGAATGTCCGGCATGCTGTGCCCACATTGCCAGCCGCGACATGTCGCTCTCGGCAAGGTGCGCCGCCTCATCCAGGTGGTTGTTGAAAACGACATAGTCGATCCCGTGACGGAGTACTGCGGCCAACAGCCGGTCTGCGGTATTCACAGTATGCGTTTCACAGCGGATCTGGACCCGTAGGTCGGTCAATGCCTCTGCGGCGTAGTCATCGACAGCGTCCAGAAAGGCCTCGGCGTGGGTGGGGCCGCGCGGTCCGCCCTCCCAGCTCCAGCTGTGCGCCATCCAGGCGGTTGTCACCCCATTTGACGCGGCATCGCGGTCGGTCGCTCGCAGGGCTGTCGCCAGCGAAAAGGCGGCGGAGGGCCGGGGGGTCAGGTGTCGCTCAAAGGCATCGCCATGCAGGTCGATGATGCCGGGAAGGATAAAGTACCCTCTCAGATCCACCTCGGGGAGGGGGCCTTTGGAAATGCGACCGTCCTGAATGGCGACGGATCGCGCCTGCATGGCACCGTCTCGCAGGACAGTAGCGCCAGTCAAGCGTAATGAAGAGGGAGCGATGGGCATGGAACTGCTCCGGACGAAAATTGCCCTGACGTCCTACCCTTGCAATGTATCATCGCAATGACGGCATGTGTGCTGTTCCATGAAAACATCGGGACGGGAATCACGACTCCAGCGTCAGGGTCACACGGTCCCCGGCAAACCATGTCTTGCCGTATTCTATGGGAACGCCATCCGGGTCGATGTTCACGCTTGTTGTGCGCAGCAAAGGCGCGCCAGCTGCCAGTTTGAGGCGTGTGGCCTGCGTCGCGGTGGCCAGATGTGCAGTCACACGGGTCGAGGCGCGGGTATAGTCGGCCACCCCGCAGGCGGCGAGCGCCTCAGTCACGGTGGCATAGGCGTGCAGGGCCTCTGGCAGATCTGGCAAGCGTGCGGCCGGAAACACCCCGGTCCCAAGCGCGACAGGCTCGCCATCGGCGGTGGCCAGCGACTGGTAGACATGAACCGGGTCGCCGGGCGACAGCCGCAGCGCGCGGGCCTCTCCGGGATCGGCCAATCGGGTTTCCGACATCAGGATCTGGCGGCCCGGCACCCGCCCGGACGCCCGCAGGTTCTGGTTGAACCTGACACGCCGCCCAAGGGCATAATCCGTCGGCTTCGCGGCCACAAAAGCGCCCGCGCCGCGCCGCGTATGGACAAGGCCGCGGTCAGCCATAGCCTGCAGCGCACGGCGTACAGTGTGGCGGTTCACCCCGAACCGCGCCGACAACTCTGCCTCTGTCGGCAGTTTGTCGCCCGGGCGATAACGGCCCGCAGCGATGTCACTTGTCAGGCTGTCAGAAATGGCGGTCCACAGCGCGGGGCGAGACATGTCAAAAAACTTTCATCTGGGATGGTCTTGCCTGATTGGCAAACGGTCGGTATGGATTTGTCTAGTTGTATATTTACTGCGACAACTCTGCAAGGTGTCTAGATGACCGATGAACCCGCCCGCAAAGACTGGATGAGCCTGCTGGCCAAATCCCGGCCCGCCGCGCTAGAGGCGCTTTGGCAGGACCGGCAGGTGCCGCGCTTTACATGGTTGCGTGCTCCGGAAATCGGCGCGGCCATGGTGCGCGGACGGATGGGCGGCACCGGTGCGCCCTTCAATCTGGGTGAGATGACGGTGACACGCTGTTCGCTGCAGCTGGACGATGGCACAGTTGGCCATGGATATGTTCAAGGGCGGGACAAGCCGCACGCAGAACGCGCTGCCTTGATCGATGCGCTGATGCAGACGGATGCGGCGACGCAGGTCCAGACAGAGGTGCTTGTCCCGCTTCGCGCACAGGCCGCCGCACGGGCAGAGGGCCGCGCCGCCAAGGCAGCGGCGACAAAGGTTGAATTCTTCACACTCGTTCGGGGAGAAGATTGATGGACGCAGCTTTGCTCAAAGGTGGGTTCGCCGATGTGCCGGTCGATTCCGCTCGTGCCTTTCGGGCGGCCATGACCGCAATGGCCCGTCCCGGAACGCTACATACCGTTGCGGGCGCCGCGCCGCCCGCACCGCTATTGACCGCTGCCGGGGTTCTGATCCTGACGCTCTGCGACCCGGACACAGGGATCTATCTGGCGGGCGACTATGACTGCGCACCTCTGCGCGACTGGATCACCTTTCACACCGGAGCGCCGCTGGTGTCGGCCGAAGACTGCGATTTTGCGGTGGGGGAGTGGGAGGCGCTGCAACCCGTCAGTCGGTTCCGGTTTGGGACAGCGCAATACCCGGATCGGTCCGCCACGCTGATTGTCGAACTGCCGGAGTTGTCGGAGTCAGGCGCGCGCCTGACCGGGCCGGGGATTCGCGACAGTGCCGCGCTGTCCCTGCCAAAGACGCAGGCATTTGCGGCAAATGCAGCACGGTTCCCACTGGGTTGGGACGCCTATTTCTGCGCCGGGGATCGGGTTGCCGCCCTGCCGCGAAGCACCAAAGTGGAGGTCTGAGCGATGTATGTTGCGGTCAAGGGCGGCGAACGCGCCATCGACAACGCCCACGCATGGCTCGCAGAGGAGCGGCGCGGGGATACCTCTGTGACCGAACTGTCTGTGGATCAGATCCGGGAACAACTGAAGCTCGCGGTCAACCGGGTGATGACAGAGGGGTCCCTATATGATCCCGACCTGGCTGCGCTGGCGATCAAGCAGGCGCGCGGCGATTTGATTGAGGCGGTGTTTCTCATCCGGGCCTATCGGACCACCTTGCCGCGCTTTGGCGGCACGCGCCCCATTGAGACTGCGGATATGGCCTGTATCCGGCGAATCTCGGCCACGTTCAAGGACGCGCCGGGGGGCCAAGTGCTGGGGCCGACTTTTGACTACACGCACCGCTTGCTGGATTTCAAACTGGCCGCTGATGGCGAAGTGCCACCTGCGCCGACCGCTGCGCCCCGCCAAGAGCCGACGCCGCATATCACTGATTTCCTGAATCATGAGGGACTGATCCAGCAGGAGCCGACCAATGACGAGACTCCACCAGACCTGACCCGCGCGCCGATGGAGTTGCCCGGGTCACGGGCGCTTCGCCTGCAGGCGCTGGCGCGAGGCGATGAGGGCTTTGTCCTTGGCATGGCCTATTCCACCCAGCGCGGCTACGCCCGCAATCACGCCTTTGTCGGCGAGTTGCGCATCGGCACTGTGGATGTGGAAATGGAGATTCCGGAACTGGGATTTGCCATCGACATCGGTGAGATAGAGGTCACCGAATGTGAGACAGTCAACCAATTCCAAGGCTCCAAGACGGAACCGCCACAGTTTACCCGTGGCTACGGGTTGGTGTTCGGCCAAACCGAACGCAAGGCCATCTCAATGGCCTTGGTGGATCGCACATTGCGCTGGCGCGAACTGGGTGAGGACAATGTCGGCGCCCCTGCACAGGACGAGGAGTTTGTCCTGTACCATTCGGACAACATTCAGGCGACCGGCTTTCTGGAACACATCAAGCTCCCGCATTACGTCGATTTCCAGTCCGAACTGGAACTGGTGCGTAAATTGCGGCGTGACGCATCCGGTGCGCAGGAGGCGGCGGAATGACCCCGTTAGTCTTTGGTTTTGCGCGCGTGGATGACCTTGGCGATCAAGGCAAGGCTGAAAACGACAAGCAGGGCAGTGGTGATTGTGTACATCGGTTTGGTCCTTTTGAGGCTGCGATGCCGAAGGACTACAGGGCAAAAAGGGCGAGAATATGAAACAAAACGCCATTCAAACTTCGGAAAGTGGCCGTGTTTTGAACAATTATAATTTTGCCTATCTGGACGAACAGACCAAGCGGATGATCCGCCGTGCTATCCTCAAGGGGTTGGCTGTGCCCGGTTATCAGGTGCCGTTTGCAAGCCGAGAAATGCCGATGCCCTATGGCTGGGGAACCGGTGGCGTGCAGGTCAGTGCCGCGACACTGATGCCAGAAGACACCTTGAAGGTGATCGATCAGGGCGCGGACGACACGACCAACGCCGTGTCGATCCGCAAATTCTTTGAGCGCACTGCAGGGATCGCAACGACAGAGGAAACGGCCAAGGCAAGCGTTATCCAAACCCGCCACCGCATCCCCGAAGAACCCCTGACCGAGGATCAGATCCTTGTCTATCAGGTGCCGATTCCGGAACCGCTGCGTTTTCTGGAACCGTCAGAGATCGAGACGCGCAAGATGCACGCGCTGGAGGATTACGGTCTCATGCACGTCAAGCTGTATGAGGATATCGCGCGGCACGGCCAGATTGCGACCGCCTATGCCTATCCGGTCAAAGTTGAGGGGCGCTATGTGATGGACCCGTCACCGATCCCCAAATTCGACAACCCCAAGATGTCGGACAATGCCGCCATCCAGTTGTTTGGCGCGGGTCGAGAACAACGCATTTACGCGCTGCCGCCCTACACAAAGGTTGTCAGTCTTGATTTTCAGGACTTCCCCTTTGAGGCGACAAAGGCAGAGGCCGCCTGTGATCTCTGCGCGGCAGAGGACAGCTATCTGGATGAGGTGATTGTGGATGATGCAGGTGGGCGCATGTTTGTCTGTTCGGACACCGATTATTGCCGAGCACGCCGCGCGGCGGGGCATGTTGGCGCCAAAGCCGCGCAGGAGGACGCCGCATGACACCGCTTCTCAAGGTTGAAAAACTGACAAAACGCTACGGGGCCCGCATCGGCTGTGCGGATGTGAATTTCGATCTGTGGCCTGGTGAGGTCATGGGGATCGTGGGGGAATCCGGATCCGGAAAGTCCACGCTGCTGAACTGCATGGCTGGCCATCTGGAACCGGACGCGGGCCGCGTGTTGTTTGACACCCGGGTCGAGGGTCCGCGAGATACGGTAACCATGTCGGAACCCGAAAGGCGCATGTTGGGCCGCACCGATTGGGCCTTTGTCCACCAGCACGCCCGTGACGGGTTGCGCATGAACGTCAGTGCGGGTGGCAACGTCGGCGAACGTCTGATGGCTGTGGGCGCGCGCCACTATGGGGACATTCGCGACGCGGCAGAGGACTGGCTGGGCCGGGTTGAGATCGACGCCTCACGCATCGACGACCGGCCCACCGCTTTTTCCGGCGGGATGCAGCAGCGCCTGCAAATCGCCCGCAATCTTGTGACCGGGCCGCGCCTTGTGTTTATGGATGAACCCACCGGCGGACTGGACGTCAGCGTGCAGGCGCGTTTGCTGGACTTGCTGCGCGGGTTGGTGCGTGAAATGGGGCTGAGCGCGATCATCGTCACCCATGATCTGGCCGTTGTGCGTTTGCTGGCCGACCGGCTGATGGTGATGAAAGACGGCCATGTGGTTGAGGCGGGTCTGACCGATCAGGTGCTGGACGATCCACAGCACGCCTACACCCAACTGCTTGTCTCTTCAGTACTGCAAGTCTGATGATGTACGCTTATCGCACCGACGGAAATCGCCTACACACGCTTGGCCCGGATGAGGCGCCAGAGCAGGCGCAATGGATCGACCTGCACCGCCCCTCGCCAGAACAGGTTACGGCAGTCGAGGCGCTGGGTATTCCGGTACCAACGTTGGAGGACATGGAAGAGATTGAGGTGTCCAATCGGCTGTACCGCGAGGGCGATACAGAGGTGCTGACCGTCATGCTGCCCGGTCTGGACACGGAAAAGCGGCGCAGCTTTGGCCCTGTCGCGTTTCTGTTGACGCCGACCCGCATGGTTACCGTGCGCTATCACGCCCCCCGCAGCTTTGAGACGTTCCCAGACCATGCCGGGCTGACAGCAGCGGGCTGCGGTGGCCCGATGCACCTGTTCCTTGGTTTGGTCGAAGAAATCGTCGCGCGCATTGCCGACCTGCTAGAGGGGGCGGGCCGCGCACTGGACACCGCCGCACGAGAGCTGTTTGACGGCGATGACCCGATGGATCGGCTCAAAGATATGCTGCGGTCTGTCGGGCGGCGTGGTGAGGAACTGGCCAGTTACCGACTGTCGCTGCTGACTCTGGAACGGGCTCTGACGACCTTTGCGCTGAACATGCCCAAAAAACCGGGGCAAAGCTTGGGCCAAGTGCTCAAGGCGCATACCCGCGACATTCGTTCGCTGGTGGTCCACACGGATTTCCTGACGGGCCGCGTGGCGCATGTGACGGATGTGGTGCTGGGCATGGTCAACCTTGAACAAAGCGACGCCAACCGCACGCTGTCGGTGGTCGCGGTCCTGTTCTTGCCGCCCACCTTGGTTGCCTCTGTCTATGGCATGAACTTTGAGGTTCTGCCGGGGCTGGGCCAAGAATACGGCTACCTGATTGCCACCGGGCTGATGGCGGGGTCAGCGCTGGGCACGTTCCTTTTCTTCAAATGGAAGGATTGGCTATGAATGCCATGATCGACATCCGTGATCTGTCCAAGACCTTTACGCTGCACAATCAGGGCGCTGCGGTGATCCGCGTGATGGAAGGCGCCACACTGGCGGTGGACCGGGGCGAATGTGTGGCCCTCACCGGTGCCTCCGGGGCCGGAAAATCGACGCTGATGCGCATGATCTATGGCAACTACCTTGCGGCCTCAGGCAGCATCATGGTGGGGGACGTGGACGTGGCACTGGCCGAACCGCGTGAGATCATTCGCCTGCGCCGCGAGGTATTGGGTTACGTCAGCCAGTTTCTGCGCGTGGTGCCCCGCGTGCCGACACTAGAGGTGGTGGCCGAGCCGCTGCTGTCGGTCGGGGTGGATCGCGACGCCGCCGCGGAACGGGCGCGTGAATTGCTCACTCGGTTGCGCATTCCGGAACGGTTGTGGGGCCTGTCACCCACGACGTTTTCTGGGGGTGAACAGCAACGCGTGAACATCGCGCGCGGATTTGCCCATACCTATCCGGCCCTACTGCTGGACGAGCCGACCGCCTCATTGGATGCCACCAACCGAGAAACCGTGCTTGGTCTGATTGATGAGGCCAAGGCGCGCGGTGCTGCGATTGTTGGCATCTTTCATGATCAAGAGGCGCGCGACCGGGTTTGCGACCGCGAGATCGACGTGACCCGCTTTACGCCTGGTCTGGCGGCATGATGCGGGGGCGTTTCATTGCGGTGGTTGGCCCGTCGGGTGTCGGCAAGGACAGTGTCATGGCGGCGCTGGCGGCCCGGGATGCGCGCTTTGCGGTTGTCCGCCGGATGATCACTCGTCCAGATGAGGCAGGCGGAGAGGACCACACAAGCGTCACCGAAGCAGAGTTTGACCGGATCGAAAACGCGGGAGGTTTTGCCCTGTCTTGGCGGGCGCATGGATTGAGGTATGGCATCCCGTCCACTGTCAAAGACGACATCGCGCAGGGTCGCGACGTGCTGGTCAACCTGTCGCGATCGGTGCTGGGGGTAGCGCAGGCACGGTTTGACCGCTTTGCCGTCTTGTCGCTCACCGCGCCGGTTGAGGTGCTGGCCCAGCGACTGGCCGGTCGCGGCCGGGAGACCGCCGACCAGATCGCGGATCGTCTGCGCCGTGCCGCATCACCTTTGCCCAAAGGTCTGCCAGTGATCCAAATCGAGAACGCCGGCCCGCTGGACCAGACCGTGGATGAGATCCTGACCCGCCTTCAACCGCAGAGGGCGTAGCGGTGAAGTTCATGGAAATAGCCGGTTTGATCCTCACCGCACAGCGTCAACGCATCCACCGTAAAGGGACGCGGCAGGCGCTGGTCGATATGGGGCAACAGTGCAGCGCGGACCTGTTCTGCGTCGGTTTTGTTCAGCCGGCCGCTCAGCGTGATGTGAAAGCGGAACTGGTCCATGACATAGGGATAGCCCCATTGGGTCAGCAGGGTGTCCTGCCGCTCACTGAGGCCGGATTTTCGGCGCTTGTCGATTTCGGGTTGTGTCAGCGGGGCGCGGTACGGGTCCAGCGTCTCGACCGTCTGTGCGGCAAGCGTCGCCAGATCGTTGGTATCGCCCACCGGGGTCAGCGCAAGAAAGCTGCCCAAGCGTGTCAGAGCCAGCCCGTCCAATGTCACCGGACCGTGGGCGGCGCAGAAGGCCGCAAACTCATCGTGCAAAGCGTCAAAACTTTGCCCTTCGGCAAGACGGAACGGCGGCTTGATCGTGCCGTGCAGACCGTATTTGCGCGGCGTGGCAGTGATGTCATGGACCGGCATCGGCAGGCCATGGATCATTGGGGCATCGGGGCGTTCGCCGGTTGCCGCGTTCCAACCCAACCATTGAGCACCGAATTCGGACAACGGACCCTTTGGAAGGGTCACATAGACAGCGTATCGGGAGAAATGCATGACGACCTCCACTCTCTCCGGGCCTATGCCCGATGTGCGTGACGCGGACGTGACAGAGGCGGCCACGTTTGCCAATGCGACACTGGTGCTGCCTGATCGGGTTGCGCGCGGTTGGGTGCGTGTTGAAAACGGCGTCATTGCCGGGATGGGTGAGGGGGCAGAGGTGCCGTCCGGGGCGCAGGATTGCGGCGGTGACTTTCTCGCGCCGGGGATGATCGAGCTGCACACCGACAATCTGGAGCGTCATATCCAGCCGCGTCCGGGGGTCGATTGGCCCCATGCAGCGGCCATCGTGGCGCATGATGCGGAACTGGCGTCGACCGGGATCACCACGGTGTTTGATGCCATGCGGATCGGGTCCATTCCGACCGGGCGCGGGCGTTACGTAAAATACGCCCGGTCTCTGTCGCGCGAGATGCTGGATCTGCGCGCCGCCGACATGCTCAAGATCAGCCATTTCCTGCACCTGCGGGCCGAAGTCTGCTCTGAAACGCTGGCTGAGGAGTTTTCGGAGTTCGGGCGCGAGGATCGGGTCGGGCTGGTCAGCCTGATGGATCACACACCGGGGCAGAGGCAGTTCCGCGATATCTCGAAGCTTGCGGCCTACAAAAAGGGCAAGCTGGGCATGTCGGAGGCCGAGTTCATCGAGCATATCGCCGAGCTGAAGGCTCTGCGCGAGCGGTTCGGGGCGGAGCATGAGGCGGCGACCGTGGCAGAGGCCGCGCGCTTTGGTGCGGTGCTGGCCAGCCATGACGATACCACGCGCGCGCAGGTCGAGACCTCAGCCGGCTATGGCATTCGGCTGGCCGAGTTTCCGACCACGGCCGAGGCGGCGCAGGCCTGCCGGGATCATGGCATCGCGGTGATGATGGGCGCGCCCAACCTGATCCGGGGTGGCTCGCATTCGGGCAACGTGGCGGCAGAGGAACTGGCGCGGCTGGATCTGCTGGATATTGTCTCATCCGATTATGTTCCGGCGGCGCTGCTGTTGGCGGCGGTGAAACTGGGGGAAATCTGGGAGGATCTGCCACGGGGCATCGCGACCGTCACCAAGGCCCCCGCCGACGCGGTGGGGCTGGATGATCGGGGGGTGCTGGCGGTGGGCAAGCGCGCCGATCTGATGCGCTTTCGGGTGTCGGGCCATGTGCCCCTGCTGAGGGGCGTCTGGAGCCAAGGCAGGCAGGTGGCCTAAAGGGGTGTCCACGCGTGGACAGCCTTGCCCCTTATAAATATCAAGGGGTTACAGAGACGGTTTTACCTTTGGTTAACGTCTTGGTCCCTTGGCAGGTGTGTGCGCAAGCGGCAAAGCGGGCGCTCAATGGCCCCGGCCGTTGCGCTCTATCCGGCGGGTTCGGCTCTCTTCTCCTGATTGATAGATCAAGATCCACGCCAGCGCGATGAACATTGGATGCGTCAGCCCGCCGGAAAAGACAATCGCGGGAATCCAGATCAGAAAGACGATGATCGACAGGATCGGCCGCCCGGTCAGCAGGATCGACAGCGGCGGCAGAAAGAGGGCGAGCACATAGTTCATTGCGGTCTCCGGTTGCGGCGATGTTTCAATGTTAATGCGATTAAGATAGGGCCTGCGCCGCCAATGTGAAGGCCCGTCCCCGCCGCGCCCGGTGGGGCGGTCCATCAGACGCGGCGGGCGGCCTTGCTTCCTGATTCGGGCAAAAAGGCGCAGTATGGCACCACCGTGCCGTCCCGGTGCGGGAGTGAAAGGGAGACATTTTCCATGGCCCACTTTGCAATTTCACATTGGGAAACAGACGATTGGACCGACGAGATGGAGGACATCGCGCGCGATAAATATGTGCCGCTGATCAAATCGGTCGGGGCACAGCGCGTGTCGATGGTCCGCGTTGCGGACCGCAGTTTCATGGTGGTGACGGAATACGCGGACGCCGCGACAGCAGAAGCGGCGCAGGCAAAGATCGTCGAAATCCGGGCACAAGCGGCAGAAGAAATGCCGATGAAGATGACCGCCGCAATGTCCGGCGAGGTGTTTGCGGCGGGCTGATGGCAGGCGAGGGCCGGGCTGAAGCCCGGCCTACACCTTTGATCTGAGAGAAGGGGCGAAGACCTAGAGCGCGAAGTCGTCCGCCGTCAGGCCAACCACATCCGCGACCCGGATTTCACCCTCATTCGTGGCAAGGTTGGCATCAAGGTTGATCTGCACGATGGTTGTGCCAGTGCCGGTTTCGAACACCCGAACCTGATTTGCGGCGGTGAAGGGACCAGCGCCGACAAAATCCAATTGGCCGTCGATCAGGCTGGCGAGGTCGATGATATCCACGCCCTGTTCAAAATCGATGATCTGATCGCGGTTGGCGCCAACGCCCGCATCGGTGATCTCATCGAAGATGAAACTGTCAGCCCCCGGCCCGCCGGTGAGAAAGTCCAGCCCGGTGCCGCCGTCAAGGCTGTCATTGCCGCTGCGTCCGCGCAGAACGTCCGACCCGTCACCGCCTTGCAGGATGTCATTGCCAAGGCCGCCGTCCAGAACATCCGACGCGATCCCCCCATCAAGGCTGTCGTTGCCGTCATGCCCGACCAGCAGGTCCGAGCCGCCACCGCCCATCAGGGTATCGTCACCGGAAAACCCGCTGAGCGTGTCGTTGTTATCGCCGCCATCCAGTGAATCACTGCCAGCACCGCCATTCAACTGGTCCTCACCAGCGGCACCCAGAATGGTGTCCGACCCCGCGCCGCCGGACACGGTGTCATTGCCCGCGCCCGCATTGATGATGTCGTTGCCAGTGTCGCCGGTGATCTGATCCGCTCCGGCGCCGCCTTGGATTTCATCGTCTCCCGCGCCGCCGGTAATCGTGTCGTTGCCGCCTTCGCCCTGCAGCAGGTTGTCGCCACCGTTGCCATAGATTGCCTCGGCGCCGTCCGAGGCCAGCACGGTGAAATCACCCGTCCCAAGCAGGCGAATCTCCTCGACGTTGATCACGTCCAACACGTCAGAGCGGGCAAAGACCACATCGGTGTCGGTGCCACCGTCGATCTGCAGATCATCCTGTTCCACATACAACGTGTCATCGCCGGAGCCAGCGTCGAGCAGTCCGGTCACGATTCCGCCGTGCAGGCCGTTGTAGAAATCAGCACCCGCTTGGAGACTAAGGTCCCCCTCAATCAGGCCGGTGTTGACGGCAGTGTTGATGCCGTTGCCAGCAATGACATTGCCGAGGATCACGCCCGCGTTCGACAGCCGATTTACGCCGGTGTACGTGGATGTCATGAACACGTTGCCTTGGAACAGGCCCGTTTCGGTATTGCGCACAACGACAAGACCAGAGGTTTCGATCGCGTTGTCCTCTATCGATGATACGGTGCCGCTGTTCTCGATCAGGCCCGAAGTTGTTTCGCTGCCGTTGAAGTAATCTATTCCGTCGTAAATCTTTGCGTCGATGATACCGCTGTTCCGGATGATCGGAACATTGTCGTCATCCCCGTGGGTCTCGACATAAATGCCCTCGTCCGCTGTGATGAGGCCGGTATTGATCACATAGGCACTGAACGCACCCCGCGCAAAGACGCCGTACATCGTGCTTGTGATGCCGGTCGATCCGGGGGCGTTGATTTCGCCGTTGTTGACCAGACGAAACTGGCCGGTTTCCGGGCTGGACGAGGAGAAGCCATTCTCTTCAATGCGGATTTCGCCAGCGATCAGGCCGGTTGAGGTGTTCGTTATGGTCAGCAGGCCGCTGAGATAGTCCTCGGTCAGTTCGATCGCGCGCTTTGAGAAGCTGCTGCTGCCGATCATTCCGGCGTTGTAGATGTTGCCGGCGGGCACTTGCCAGCTAATCGCGTCACCGGTGAGGGCAAAGATCGTCCCGAAGTTCATGATGTCGGCACCGGAGTCTCCGGTGGCCGTGACCGCGTCACCGGCTGTGGTGACGACGTTGACGCCTGAATTGACGAACAGTTCGTCGCCGGACGCGATGCTCACGGGTGTTGTCGTGTTGGTCTGGTTGATGGCGGCCATGGATTCGCTTTCTATAAAAAATGAGTCAATGTTGGATCGGACGGAGTTGCGGGCGTCCCGCCAGTTGGATCAATGCGGGTGGCTTTGGGCTGTCTCCGTTAATTGAAAACCGGCAACTAAAAAAAGATCGGGCAAGCTAAGCCGCACATTAATCATGTTTTCGTGTGGCGGATCGTTAACAATTCGAATCTCACCCGTAAACATGTTCTGTGCGTCTGCGAGAACTAAGTCCGAACTATGGCGGAGACCTGCATGAGACGGCGGCGGTGCACGTCGCACTTGATCCTGCGCGCGGGCTGCTCTATACCGCGCGCGTCGACAAGGCAAAATCGCCGCGGCAAAGAGATCGAGCAGGGTCGGACACTATCCGGCCCTCTTTGTTTTGCGGCATGCCTATTGACCAACCCGTTTCGCCGCAAGTGCGGACATCATCCAAGACCGGCGGAGACAACCGCGTGGCCAGAAAACTGTTGTAAAGGACCGTAAGTACATATGCCTAGCGCATCGATGGAGGAATTCGAGGCCCTCCTTAATGAAAGCCTCGAAATGGACACCCCGGACGAAGGTTCGGTTGTCAAAGGCAAAGTCATCGCGATTGAAGCGGGACAGGCCATCATCGACGTCGGTTACAAGATGGAAGGCCGCGTCGATCTGAAAGAATTCGCTGAACCAGGCGAAAATCCCGACGTTCAGGTTGGTGCCGAAGTCGAGGTTTACCTCCGCTCCGCCGAAAACGCCCGTGGCGAAGCTGTCATCTCACGCGAGATGGCGCGCCGCGAAGAAGCCTGGGATCGTCTGGAAAAAGCATACGCCGACGACGCCCGCGTCGAAGGTGCGATCTTTGGTCGGGTCAAAGGCGGCTTTACTGTCGACCTTGGCGGCGCTGTTGCGTTCCTGCCCGGTAGCCAGGTTGACGTGCGCCCTGTGCGTGACGCCGGCCCGCTGATGGGTCTCAAGCAGCCGTTCCAGATCCTGAAAATGGACCGTCGCCGTGGCAACATCGTTGTCTCGCGCCGTGCGATCCTTGAAGAATCGCGTGCCGAGCAGCGCGCCGAAGTTATCGGCAAGCTGCAAGAGGGCGATTCGATTGACGGCGTGGTCAAGAACATCACCGAGTACGGCGCATTCGTCGATCTGGGTGGCGTTGACGGCCTGCTGCACGTCACCGACATGGCATGGCGCCGTGTGAACCACCCCTCGGAGATCCTGTCGATCGGCGAGACCGTCAAGGTCCAGGTCATCAAGATCAACAAGGAAACCCACCGTATCAGCCTCGGCATGAAGCAGCTGCAGGAAGATCCGTGGGATCTGGTTGGCGTCAAGTATCCGCTGGCCTCGGTCCACAAAGGCCGCGTGACCAACATCACCGATTACGGCGCATTTGTTGAGCTGGAGCCCGGTGTCGAAGGTCTGGTCCACGTCTCTGAGATGTCCTGGACCAAGAAGAACGTGCACCCCGGCAAGATCGTCTCCACCTCGCAGGAAGTGGACGTCATGGTGCTGGAAATCGACGGCGCCAAGCGTCGCGTTTCTCTGGGTCTCAAGCAGACCATGCGCAACCCGTGGGAAGTGTTTGCAGAAACACACCCCGAGAACACGCAGGTCGAAGGCGAAGTCAAGAACATCACCGAATTCGGTCTGTTCATTGGCCTCGAAGGCGAGATCGACGGCATGGTCCACCTTTCGGACCTCAGCTGGGACCAGCGTGGCGAAGAAGCCATTCAGGAATACCGCAAGGGCGACATCGTTCAGGCGGTTGTCTCCGAAGTGGACGTCGAGAAAGAGCGTATCTCGCTCTCGATCAAGGCGCTGGGCGGCGATAAGTTCGCCGAAGCGGCTGATGGCGTGCGCCGCGGTTCGATCGTGACCGTTGAGGTCACCGCGATCGAAGATGGTGGCATCGAGGTGGAATACGAAGGCATGAAATCCTTCATCCGTCGCTCTGACCTGTCGCGTGATCGTGCCGAGCAGCGCCCCGAGCGTTTCTCGACCGGTGACAAGGTCGACGTGCGCGTCACCAACATCGACACCAAGACCCGCCGTCTGGGTCTGTCGATCAAGGCACGCGAGATCGCCGAAGAAAAAGAAGCCGTGGAACAGTTCGGTTCCTCCGACTCGGGTGCGTCGCTGGGCGACATCCTTGGCGCGGCGCTCAAGCGCGACGAGTAATCTCGTTCCGTGAAGACACCGAAAAGGCCTCGCATTTGCGGGGCCTTTTTGCTTTTGTGCTATGGACGCCGAGGGGGCGCTTGGGACAGGGGAACCGAATGAAGCATGTAGTGCTGTTGATCTTTGGGCTGATCTTGGCGGGGCCGGGGGCCGCGCAAGACCAGATTGTGCTCCCTGATGACGGGACAGAGGTCATGCAGAGCCGGCCCTCAGGCGGCACCGGGATGACCATGCGTCGGGTCGAGGTTCAGGGGCAAAAGCAGCTGCGCGGGCGCTATGGCTCTGCCTGGACGGCGCAGGACGTCAAGGAACAGGCCGCCAAGACCTGTGCAGAGGGTGGGCTGCGGCTGATCTATTTCAAGCCTGCGGAAAAAGCGGCTGGTGACTGGACCGAGTTTGCCGCGGTCTGCCAGTAGCACGACCCGGCAGGAACTCAGACGATTTTGAGGGGCGACGGTGCCCGTCTGGTGCCCGCGTCGGCACCCATTTCCGGTTTGGGCCCATTCAGGCGACCGGAATTCGTGCGGTTTTTGTCCGTACATGACGCGAAGCGCGCTGAAACCGGGGCAGGTTATGCCTGCGGGGGAGACAAGACCCCGCCGTGACACGGGGTCTTGCAGAGCTGCGAAGGTGGCGCGCTTATTTGGCGACCGGAGTCACCTCATGGCTGGTCATGCCTCCGATGGCATCGCAATCACCGGCCTTTTCGGCCAGAACGGTCACGTCCTTGATGACGCAGAGTACGGCGTTTTTGCCTTCTTCCGCAAAACCGATGCTGATGTGGAATGCGTGAGCGGACAGGGTCGATGCTGCGAGAATTGCGGCTGCCATTGCATATTTCATAGTCATTCTCCACTTGAGGGGGGATGAGCGACGGACGCTCTAAAAAGGCCGGAATGGCCGGGTATGGGCCGCGCGTGTGCGTGACCACATCTGGGGCGGGATCAAAGGCCGGATAAGACAGCCTGCGGATCCCGGATGACGGGGGTTTGTCGACAGTCCGGGGTAAAGCCGCCCGGGGCCGATGGTTTGACTTTGTGCGCGGCGCAGATCGGCCCCGAGGTGTCGGTGACCTGACCCGAAACAGTGGTCAGCAGATCTGACAGCGGTTGTTGTTTTGGGCCGTTTAGTGCGGCGACCAGCAGGCTGCTGAACAGCGGCTGTTTGTAGTCCAGCGTCAGGTTGGCGTATTGGCCGGCCTGCGCAGAGGCAATGGTGGTGACATGCGCGGTTTTTGGGGTCGTTTCATGCAGGATCTCAAGACCCAGTGCGCCAGATTGGCATGCTTCCAGAAATGCGACCAGCGTGCCCATCCCGAGTTGGCCGATTTCGTCCCCAAAATCACTGGCGCGGAGCCATTTGCCTTCGGCCACGGCAAATTCGATCACGCTGGGATCGGTATCTGACCAGAACACCAGGATGTCATCCTTGGCGGAGGCGGCGCGATCCTGATGACCGCCGCCGTTGTGCATGACGATATAGAGAAACACCCGGTCATCGGCTGCGAAGGGCGGCAGGGCATGCAGAAAGTCCCTAAAGCCAGTGACCGTGGCCTGCGCATTCAGGAGTGTGTGGACCTGTGTATCAGGAACGGCGTAGCGCGCTGACAAAGCGGCTGTCACCTCTGTCACGGCGGTCTCACAGACGGCAGGCGGGACACCGGCCCAGGCCGGACAGGCACCGATGGCAAGAATGTGGTCGTCAGCCCGTGCGCTGCCTGTACCGAGAACACAGCTGGTCAGCAAAAGGGCAGTCCTGACAAGGGAGGCAACAGGTCTGCGCAAGGCGCGCAAAAGGGCCCGGCGAAATGCGCCCGAGAAAGGGAAGGGTGTCAAAATCTCTCCAGTCCATGCAACGGATGGCACGTCATGGGAACGTCCCGTTGGTCAATCGTTGCGGTGACTATGCGAGCGATGTCTTGAGCAACCGCTAACGGATACAATGCGACAGAATTTGCCCCGGAGGACGGGTCGCGAAGGGCGAATCGCAGGCCGCGATGCCGTAGTGTTGAGCCGCGCCATGGCTGGCAAGACAGCGGGGATTTCCGCCTGTACCCGGGATTCGGCGCGCAAACTGCTGCGAATCCTGATTTTTTCACGATCTTAGGCGGTTTCCGTTTCAATCTTCGGCGCGTATAGTTGCGCAAAAGACCAAGGCAAATGCCGAGTCCACGGGGGATGTGGTGTATGATCAGATCTGAATTGATCCAGAAGATTGCGGATGAGAATCCACATCTGTATCAGCGTGACGTAGAGAGGATCGTGAACACGATCTTCGAAGAGATCACCAACGCCATGGCCCGGGGCGACCGGGTCGAGCTGCGGGGCTTCGGGGCCTTTTCGGTCAAGAAGCGGGACGCGCGCGTCGGGCGGAACCCCCGCACCGGGGAGTCGGTCGAGGTCGATGAAAAGCACGTTCCGTTTTTCAAGACCGGCAAGCTCTTGCGGGACCGCCTGAACGGAAAGTAATTCATGCGCTACGCTCTTTACGCCTTTTACGCGATCCTGCTTATTGTTCTGACGGTCGTCTGTGTCGCGAACCTGCAGTGGGTGACGCTGAACACGCTGCCCGAAGGGTTGGCGCGTATCCCGCAAATGGATAGGCTGGCGTTCTCGGTCGAGGTGCCACTGTTTGCCGTCGCGCTTGGCTTTCTCGTGTTGGGCTGGGTTCTGGGCGAGGTCTATGAGTGGCTGCGCGAGTACAAATACCGCGCCGAAGCCTCTGCCAAGAAGACCGAGGTGCGCAAGCTGGAGCGTCAGTTGAAGAAGACGCAGGCCGAGCGCGACAAGGACAAGGACGAGGTGCTGGCGATCCTGGATCAGGCCAGCTGATTCCGTCGACGGGAGAGGAGGGGCGCTGCCCCTCTGCGCCATAGGTCGCATTCACCCCGGGGTATTTTTACAAAGAAGAAGCAGGGGCCTGCATGGCGGACGTGCGCGTTAAGATCTGTGGCCTGACGCGGCCTGAGGATGTGGATGCTGTTGCCGAGGCAGGGGCCTCTTATGCCGGGTTGGTGTTTTTCCCCAAGAGTCCGCGCCATGTCACTGTCGCTGTGGCGCGTGATCTGGCGTTGCGCGCTCCTGTCGGGCTGGCCAAGGTTGGGTTGGTGGTGAACCCCTCGGACGCCTTGCTGGACGAGATCATCGCGCAGGTGCCGTTGGACATGATCCAGTTGCACGGGTCAGAGCCGCCGGAGCGGGTGGCCGAGGTGCGCGCGCGCTATGGGTTGCCGGTGATGAAGGCGGTTGGTGTTGCCGAGGCGGCGGATCTGGACAAGCTGGATGTGTATCAGCGGGTTGCGGATCAGATTCTGGTGGATGCCAAGCCGCCCAAGGGGGCCGATCTGCCGGGGGGCAATGGGTTGGCCTTTGACTGGCGGTTGATTGCCGGGCGGCGCTGGTCGCGGCCGTGGATGTTGGCAGGGGGGCTGACACCGCAGAACGTGGCGCGGGCCGTGGCGATGACAGGTGTGGCGCAGGTGGATGTGTCCTCGGGCGTGGAGAGCGCGCCGGGGGTCAAGGATGCGGCCCTGATCCGTGGGTTTGTAAGTGCGGCGAAGGTCGCGGAGGCTGTGCCGCGCCTGTAAGGGGCGGCACGCGGTCAGGCGGGGATCAGAGCCATGCGCCGCGCCCACTGCCTACGGCCTGTGCGACCGAGTCAAATCCGTCGCGCGCCAGCAACGTATCCAACCCCTTGGCGATGTCCTCAACCAGACTGAGGCCGCTGTAAACCAGTGCGGTGTAGAGTTGCACGGCGCTCGCCCCGGCACGGATTTTTTCATAGGCCTGTTCGGCAGAGCCAATGCCGCCGACGCCGATCAGGGGTAGCGCGCCATCGGTCAGTTGTGACAGCCGGGCCAGCACACGGGTCGAGCGGTCAAACATCGGTGCGCCAGACAGCCCGCCCGCCTCTGTCGCATGGCGCGAGGCCAGACCGGCGCGGGACAGGGTGGTGTTGGTGGCGATGATGCCTGCCACGCCGGAGGACAGGGCGACCTCTGCCACGTCGGCCAATTCTCTATCGTCCAGATCCGGCGCGATTTTCAGGAAGACCGGGATGGGTGTGGCCAGTGTGTCGCGCGCCTGCATGACACCTGCGAGCAGCGCGGCGAGTGCGGCCTTGCCTTGCAGGTCACGCAGTTTTTCGGTGTTGGGGGAGCTGACATTGACGGTGGCGAAATCGACGTTTGCGCCGCAGTGCGCCAAAACGCGGGCGAAATCCCCGGCACGGTCGTCGCTGTCCTTGTTCGCCCCCAGGTTCAGGCCAAGGATCAGATCACGAGGGCGGGTGGTCAGCCGCGCGCCGATGGCCTCCATCCCGTCGTTGTTGAAGCCGAAGCGGTTGATCGCGGCGCGGTCCTCGGTCAGGCGGAACAGGCGCGGGCGCGGGTTGCCCGGCTGCGGGCGTGGCGTGGCGGCACCGACCTCGACAAAGCCAAACCCGGCGCGGGACAGGCCCTGAAGCGCTGTGGCGTTCTTGTCGAACCCGGCGGCGAGGCCGACAGGGTTGGGCAGGGGCAGGCCCGCCAGCGTGGTGCGCAGCCGGTCAGAGGTGACAAGGCCGGGGCTGTGCGCCGCGCCAGCCCGAAGCGCCTTGAGCGCGAGGCCATGGGCGGTTTCCGGGTCCAGACGGTGCATGACCGTCAGGCCAAGGCGTTCCAGTGGGGTCATCCGAAAACCTCGCCGGTGGCGGCTGGTGCGCAGCGGATCAGGCGCGAATCCTGCACGGCGGCCTGCCGGTGGACGACGGCGCGCTGATAGTCCGGGTCCGTGACCATGGCCAGAAAGGCGTGCGCGGTGGGGTAGCGGGCAACAAAGACGTGATCCCAGTGATCGCCCTCTGGCCCCGCGAGTGTGGTGCGATACTCGCCGCGCCAGACAATCGCCCCCCCGACGCGGGCAAGGATCGGGCCGCTGTGTTTGCCATACAGGCGATAGGCCTCAGCCCCGGTGAGGGGTGATCCGGCCTGTTCGTGCCCCTGTGGGTACTGCGCGATGTCGCGCAAGCGAACGAGGTTCAGCATTTCGCAGGGTTCATCCCGGTCGAGCGCCTTGAAGGCGTCGAACTGGGCGCGCGTGGGGTCGATGTGGCCGGTCATGAAAAACCGATGGGAAAGGTGTGGGTGCCGTCCGCGCCCAAAGGCAGCGGTTGGCACCACAGGATGTCCGACAGGCGCAGCGGGCCATAGAGGTGCGGGAATAGCGCATCGCCGCGCGACACCTCCCACTTCAGGGCGTCCCCCAGCGCGTCGCTGTCCAGCGCGGCGAGGTACAGCCCGTCGGCCCCGGCGAAATGCTTGGCGGCGGTTTCGCGCGCCTGCGCGGCGGTGGAAAAGTGGATGAACCCGTCGGATACATCGATTGGCGCGCCGCTGGTTTCCTTTTGGCTGCGCAAGGCCGACCATTCGTCGGCGCGGAGGATCTTGTAGATTTCCATGGGCCGAGTGATGCCGCGCCGCGTGACCGGGGTCAAGCGCGGCAGTTGCTGATTGGGCAAAGCGGGGGGCCGGGGGTCATCCCGCTGTTACAGCCGTGAGCGAGACGCAAAGTCAGGCTTTGACTCTTGGCACGCGCCGGGGTCTGCTATCGGCATAAACACAACCGACAGAGAGGAAACCTCATGTTTCGCATGATGACGGGCGCTGCCACGCTGGCGCTGATCGCCGGGGCCGCACAGGCGGATTATTCGCTGACGATCCTGCATACAAACGATTTTCACGCCCGCTTTGAGCCGATCAGCAAGTATGATTCGGGGTGCAGCGCAGAGGACAACACCGCTGGTGAATGCTTTGGCGGTTCCGCGCGGATGATCACTGCGATCAATGCCGCCAAGGCGCGCACCAACAACTACATCCTTGTGGATGGCGGCGACCAGTTTCAGGGCACGCTGTTCTATACCTATTACAAAGGCATGCTGGCCGCCGAGATGATGAACCTCATGGGCTATGACGGCATGACCGTCGGCAACCATGAATTCGACGATGGCCCTGAAGTATTGCGCGGCTTTATGGATGCGGTGGAATTCCCGATCCTGATGTCGAACGCCGATGTGTCAGGGGAACCGCTGCTGGCGGATGCGCTGATGAAATCCACTGTGATCGAGCGCGGCGGCGAAAAGCTGGGCCTGATTGGTCTGACACCGCAAGACACCCATGAGCTGGCCAGCCCGGGCGACAACATCATCTTTACCGATCCGTCCGATGCGGTGCAGGGTGAGGTCGACAAGCTGACAGAGATGGGCGTGAACAAGATCATCGTTCTGTCGCACTCTGGCTATGTCGTCGATCAGCGCGTGGCCGAGAACACCACCGGCGTTGACGTGATCGTGGGCGGCCACTCCAACACCCTGCTGGGTGACATGGACGGGGCTGCGGGCGCTTATCCTACGGTTGTGAACGGCGTTCAGATCGTTCAGGCCTATGCCTATGGCAAGTTCCTGGGTGAGTTGAATGTGACCTTTGACGACGCGGGTGAGGTGATCTCTGCCGAGGGTGCGCCGATCCTGATCGACGCATCGGTGACCGAGGATGACGCCGTCAAGGCGCGCATCGCTGAGGCCGCCGTGCCGCTGGAAGAGATCCGCAACAAAGTGGTGGCCGAAACCGCCGAAGCCATCGACGGCAACCGCGATGTCTGTCGCGCGATGGAATGTTCGATGGGCAACCTTGTCGCTGACGCCATGCTGGACCGGGTCAAGGATCAGGGCATCGACGTGGCCATTGCCAACAGCGGCGGCTTGCGGTCGTCGATCGATGCGGGTGAGGTGACCATGGGTGAGGTGCTGACCGTGCTGCCGTTCCAGAACACGCTGTCGACCTTTCAGATCACCGGCGCGACGCTGGTCGAGGCGCTGGAAAACGGTGTCAGCCAGATCGAGGAAGGCGCGGGCCGTTTCCCGCAGGTGGCGGGCATGACGTTCACCGTGGATGCCAGCGCCGAGCCGGGTAGCCGGATTTCCGAGCTCATGGTAGGCGGCGCGCCGGTCGAGATGGACAAGGTCTATGGCGCTGTGTCGAACAACTATGTGCGCAACGGCGGCGACGGCTATGCCATGTTCAAGGATGCCGACAACGCCTATGACTTTGGCCCCGATCTGGCGGATGTGACGGCAGAGTATCTGGCCAAGGATGGCGCGTATCAGCCTTACACCGATGGCCGGATCACCATGAAGTAAGAGGCTGTGTGGACGGGGTGTCCCGTCCCGGCAAAGACAGTGGGCCGCTCCCCTTTGGGGGGCGGCCCTTTTTGCTGTGTTGCGCGTGGGGAGGGGGGGCGGGCTGAAGCCCGCCCTACGGCGTTACTCTGCCGCCATGCCTTCGGTGAACTGGAGGCGGGCGAGGCGAGCGTAAAGCCCGCCCTCGGCGACCAGCGCGTCGTGGGTGCCGGTGGCGACGATGCGGCCGTCCTCCATGACCACGATGCGGTCGGCTTTTTTCACGGTGGCAAGGCGGTGGGCGACGATGATCGTTGTGCGCCCTTCGGCCAGAGTATCGACGGCCTGTTGCACGGCGCGTTCGCTTTCGGCGTCCAGCGCGCTGGTCGCCTCATCCAGCAGCAGGACGGGGGCGTCGCGCAGGATGGCGCGGGCGATGGCCACACGCTGTTTCTGGCCACCTGACAGCATCACGCCGCGTTCGCCCAGATAGCTGTCGTAGCCGTCCGGCAGGGCGGTGAGGAAATCATGCGCGGCGGCGGCGCGGGCGGCGGCCTCAACGTCGGCGTCCGAGGCATCGGGGCGGCCAAAGCGGATGTTGTCGCGCGCGGAGGCGGCAAAGATCACCGGGTCTTGCGGGACCAGCGCCATGTGGCGGCGGAAGTCGTGCCGCGCCATCGCGTCCAACGCCACGCCGTCCAGCAGGATACGACCCTCTGCGGGATCGTAGAAGCGCTGGATCAGCTGGATGATGGTGGTCTTGCCCGCGCCTGAGGGGCCGACGAGCGCCACGGTTTCGCCTGGCGCGATGGTCAGGTCGACCTCTGCGAGGGCCGAGATCCCGGGCCGCGAGGGGTAGGAAAAGCTGATGTTGTCAAAGGTGATCTCACCCCGGACAGGCGTGGGGGCGGGGACGGGTGCGGCGGGGTCGCTGACGGTGTCCTCTGCCTGCAGCAGTTCGACCAGACGTTCGGTCGCGCCTGCGGCGCGTTGCAACTCGCCGAAAACCTCGGACAGGGCGCCCACGGCACCGGCGACCATGACGGAATAGATCACGAACTGGATCAGGGTGCCGGCGCTCATGCCGCCTGCGCGCACGTCCCATGCACCGATCCAGAGCACGCCGACAATGCCGGTGAAGACAAGGAAGATGACGATCATCGTCATGAGCGCGCGGGTCCAGATGCGTTTGCGCGCGGCGTCAAAGCTTTTCTCTGTCACATCGGCAAAGGCACCGCGCGACTGGGTCTCATGGGTGTAGGCCTGCACGGTCTGCACGCTGGTCAGCGCCTCGGAGGCATTGCCCGAGGAGGCCGCGATCCAGTCCTGATTCTCGCGGCTGAGCTTGCGCACGCGGCGGCCCAGCACAAGGATCGGGATCACGACGGCGGGCACGATCAGCAGTACAAGTCCGGTCAGCTTGGCCGAGGTGAACAGCATCAGGACAATGCCGCCAAGGAACAGCAGCACGTTGCGCAGCGCGATAGAGATCGACGAGCCGATGACGGACAGGATCAGCGTGGTGTCGGTGGTGATCCGGCTGAGCACCTCGCCGGTCATGATCTTCTCAAAGAACGACGGCGACAGGCCGATGACCTTGTCAAAGACCGCCTTGCGGATGTCGGCCACCACGCGTTCGCCCAGCCGTGTCACCAGCGCGTAGCGCAGCGCCGTGCCGACGGCCAAAAGCGCCGCGATCAGCAGCGCGGCCCCGAAATACTGGTCCAGCAGTGCGCCGTCTTCGGTGTTGAAATTGTCTACGACCCGGCGCACGGCCAGCGGCAGGATCAGCGACACCGTGGCGGTCGCAGTCAATGCGGCAAGGGCGGCCAGCATCAAAAGCCGGTAGGGTGCCAAGAAGGGCCAGAGTGCGCGCAGGGATTTCAGCCTGCGTGACTTCTCACGCTCCTGTTCGCCGGTGGCGGGGATGCTCTTGGCGGCCATGGGGGCTCCTTCCTTGTCACGCACAGCGCGTTTTGCCACGCGGGGCGAGAGGGTCAAGCGCCGTCTTGACGCGGGGGAGGGGCGGCAAGGGAAGGATCATGGAGCGGGCGACGGGAATCGAACCCGTATCATCAGCTTGGAAGGCTGAGGTCTTACCATTACACAACGCCCGCTCAGCGGGTTATGTCCTATGATAGACTCAAATCGGGGTCAAGGTCGTGTCGAGGGTTCAATGGCGAAAGCCGGAAGGAAATCTGGATGATCAATTCGGATGCGGGTGTCTTTGCAGGGAAAAACGGTGTGATGTCGACTTGGGGTCAAAGGCACGGCGCATGGCCCGCATCCTGATCCTGTCCAGTTGGGTGGCCTATGGTCACGTCGGCGCATCGGCCGGGGCCCCGGCATTGCAGGCGCTGGGTCATACGGTCACGCAACTGCCGACGGTGATGTTGTCCAATCATCCGGGCTGGCCGCAGGTTGCCGGCGTGCCGATCCCGCCGGACCGGATCGGCGCGATGATCGACGCGGTAGAGGCGAACGGCTGGCTTGCGGAGCAGGACGCGCTGCTGGTGGGGTATCTGCCGACACCCGAACATGTGGCCTTGGCCGTCGAACTGGTGGAAAGGGTGCGTGCCGTGGGGGCGCGGGTCGTGATTGACCCGGTGTTGGGTGATGCACCCAAGGGGCTGTATCTGGCCGAAGAGACAGCAGAGGCGCTGCGGGACCGATTGGTGCCGCTGGCAGACGTTCTCACGCCGAACCTGTTTGAACTGGGCTGGCTGACGGGCGCACCCGTTGGCGATATGCAGGCGGCCCGTGCCGCTGCCGAAACCCTGTTGGACCCTGCGCAAGAGGTGCTGGTCACCTCTGCCCCCTTTGGACCGGGCACAACCGGGGTGCTGCGGGTGACTGCGGAGGGCGCGCAGGTCTGTCCGGTGCCGCTGCGCAACGGTGTGCCGCATGGGGTGGGCGACGTTTTCTCGGCGTTGATTGCTGGCGGTCTGGCACCGGCGGCGGCGCTGGGGCATCTCTCATCGCTGATTGACAGCAGCCTGTATGCGCCGCACCTGCGCATCGCAGAAACGACCACCACATGGACCCGCGCCATGCCCCTGACCGCACCGGAGATCTGAGCCATGGCCTTTGATTTTATCCTCATGCTGACCGCCAATGACCGCACCATCCCCGACGCCCGCGCGCGTCTGGAAGAGGCGTTGGAGGGTGGCGTGCGCCACATCGGGTTCAAGGACGTGGGCCTGCCATTGTCCGAGTTGAAGGGGCTGGCGGCGGCGATCCGCAGCGCCGGGGGGCGCAGCTATCTGGAAGTGGTCAGTCTGGACGCGGACAGTGAGCTGGCCTCGGCCCGCGCGGCGGTCGAGATCGACGTGGACTGCCTGCTGGGCGGGACGCGCGCGCGCGAGGTGACAGAGGTCACCCGACACCATCCGGTGCGGTATTATCCGTTTCCGGGGAAGATCACCGGCCATCCCAGCGTGCTTGAGGGGCCGGTTGAGGATATCGCCGCGTCGGCCCGCGCCTTGGCCGATTTTGAGCATGTGCACGGGCTGGACCTGCTGGCTTACCGGTTTGACGGCGCGGTGCCCGCGCTGATGAAGGCGGTCTGCGGCGCGGTGGGCAAACCCGTGATCATGGCGGGCAGCATCGACAGCGAAGACCGGGTTGCCGCCTGCGCGCAGGCGGGGGCGGCAGGGTTCACCGTGGGCACGGCGGCGCTGTCTGGGGTCTTTCCGGCTGAGGGCAGCGGGTTCGCGGCGCAGGTGCGCGCGATACTGGCGATCACAGCGCGGGCGCGGGCGGTGTCCACGGCCCCCCGGCGGCTGGCGCTGGTGGCACATGACACGCGCAAGGCGCAGTTGCGCGCATGGGTGTTGCGGCACCGCGCGGCGCTGGCGGGGCACCGGCTGATCTGCACCGGAAGCACCGGGCGGATGTTGTCCGAACTGGCCCCGGAACTGTCTATTCGCCGTCTGCAACGCGGCGACCGGGGCGGCGATCAGCAATTGGGCGCACTGGTGGCGACCGGCGAGCTGGACGCGGTGATCTTTTTCGCCGACCCGACGGTGCCGCATGGCGGGGACGTGGATCTGCAGGCGCTGACGCGGCTGTCGATGCTGCACGACACGCCGCTGGCGCTGAGCACCTCGGCGGCGGATATGCTGGCGGCGGCGCTGCTGGCGGGCGGGCGCTAGGGATCGTTTCAGTTTTAGGCATTGTCCGGCTCGTGTAGACGCTCCGTTTCCATTTCTTCGCCAATCTGCCTCTGAGTTTCCCTCAGGCAGAGGCGATCATGCCCATTCTATCCGTACCCCTTGCCAGTGCTGGCGAGGCTGCCACCGCTTGGCTGTTCGGCGGTAACCTTCTTGCGCCGCGCGCGCCCATGACCGGCCCCGGCAGCCATGCCGAGGCGGTTGAGGCGCTGGGCGTCACCACACTGCGCTATCCCGGCGGGTCGCTGACAGAGAGCTTTTTTGACCTGTCGAACCCCGACGCCATCACCGCCACTGACAATGAGACCGGTGAGGTGGTGGATTTCATGCCGCTGTCGGATGCGATGGATTATGCGGCCGACACCGGCCACGCGGTGACAATTGTGCTGCCGACGCGCGAACAGATCTCTGACACGCGGTTTGACGACAATGGCGACCGGTTCGCAGCGGTGGATGAGGCAGAACTGCGCGGTTTCGTGCGCGAGGTGATCACCGGGGACTACGGCGATGCGCCGGTCGCGGGCTTTGAGATCGGCAATGAATACTGGGGGTCGGGGCGGATGAACGCGGTCGAATATGGCCGCGTCGCGTCCGAGATGACGCGCATCATCGACAGCGAATTGCAGGCGCTGGCCCCGCTGTACCCCGAGGCGGCAGAGGTCGATATTCTGGTGCAGATGGGCGCCAACTTTGGCGAATCCTCGCTGGATGAGATCTATGACGGCTTTACCGACGCCGAGATTGCCGCCGATCTGAACGCCACCTACGGGCTGAATTTGTCGCCAAACGCGCGGATCGACTGGACCGAGGTCAACAATTTGCTGGTGATCGAACAGTTCGACGCGGCGGAACTGGATGCCGTGGACGGCATCATCGCGCATGTCTATTCGCGCGGTCCCGATGCGCCGCACACGCGGTATTTCCACCTCGATCAAATTCAAGACACCTGGTTTGAGGAAAATCCGGATCTTGAGATCCATGTGACCGAATGGAACCTGCGGTCGAATTCATCCTCTCTGGATGAGGCGCAGGATTACGGGCTGTTTCAGGCGCAGGAGATGCTGGAACAGGTTGAGGCGTTTATGGCCGAAGGCGTGGATGCGGCGCAGGTCTGGCCGCTGATCCAGAACACGCCGTCGGCGCTGAGCGAAGGAATGAGCTATTCCGGCAACACGCCCCCCGGTGAGATGTTCGCGCTGATGTCGGAAAACCTGCCCGGCATGACGATGCTGGATTTCGCGCCGAATGATGCCCGCGAGACAGAGTATGAGGGCGCGGGGATCGAGGTACATGGCTTTGCCGATGGCGATGACATGCTGCTGTATATCACCGCGCCGCAGGGCGGTGGCGTGGTGCAAAGCGGTGTCGATCTGCGCCCGCTGGTGGCGGATGTCGGCGGGGTCGAGGCGGTGGTGCTGGGCGTGGCCCCGGGACAGGCGCCGGGCGATACCTCCTCGGACGCGGTGCTGGAGCGGTTGGAGCCGGACGAGGTTTATGACGCCGGGATGGTGGACGTGGTGCTGGCCGAGGGGGAAATCCTGCAACTGCGGCTGATCGATGTGATCCCGACGGCGGAGTTCGCACCGGTGTTTGACAGCACCGCGCCGGGGGCGGGGCCAGTTGATCCTGCGGCGGTGTCGGATGATCTGACAGAGGTCGATCTGTCCGACAGCGCAGAGGTTGATGCGCTGCCCGACATGCCCGCCACCGCACCCGAGCAGCTGCCCGTGATCGCCGCACCCGATGTGGCGATGGTAATGGGGTTCACCGAGAATGGTCAGACCCCGGACACCGGCCTCCATGACGCGGAAACGGAGGTCTGGCCAAATTTCTTCGACCCTGATCCGGGGGCAGGCGATAGGATTACAGAGGTGCAGGACAACGGGCCGAGGGCAGCGCAGCAAGACTGGGCGGAATTGATGTCGTTTGGCGAGCCGGAGCCGTCTGGGACCGTGGGCGCGCGACCGATACAAGGCGCAAACGGCCCGGTGCCGGAAGATGGCACAGCGGGGGACTTGTGGGCTGAGATACATGAGTTGTTGCCGCGCGAGGCCCCGGTGCCGGCGCCCACAACCGCCGCCGATCCCGCTGAGGCTGCGCAGGAGCTTTTGCGGTTGTTGGGATTCGCGCCGGGACAGGAGGCATGGGCAGAGGCGGATGAAGGCCTGTATGACAGACTGCCGGACGAAGACGCGCAGGAAGACAGTAACGCGCCGGGGGCGGGGTTTGATGATCTGGGTCTGAGCTGGGCGATGGCTGTACTGCCGTTGTTTGCCATGGCGGGGTTGGGATAGGCCCCCAGCTTTGCCGTCCAATGCATGCCCCGCCGCGAAACGCTGAGATAGGTCGGGCTTTCGAGTATTTGACCTGACGTTGCCAAAGTTCAAAAGGTGGAAGGGGGCGGTATGCCAGAGGCATGCTTGCAGCATGACCCTCTCGGCCTTCGGCCTCACCCCGGGGTGTTTCAGGACGGTAAAAGCCGGATCGGGGGAAGTGCAGGTGGGGTTCCGCATCACGGGCGGACGTGGGCGGGGGAACTGGCGGTTAAATTGGCGCGATCAGGTCGGGGCCTTTGGCGCGATTCGAGTTCACCGCAGGGTCGACCCGGTGAAAGCGGAGCGCGTCTTCTGGCGCGGCGGTCATCAAGGTGGCCGCGCCGGGACCGTCTTCGCCCAGCCATTTGCCCCAGGTGTCGGGGGAGAGGATCACCGGCATGCGGTGATGGATTTCCGACAGGGTGTCATTTGCGGCGCAAGTGACGATGGCGCAGGAGCGAAAGGCCTGTCCATCCCGTTCCCAATCTTGCCAAACCCCGGCAAAAACCAGTGGGGCGTCGTTGGTCGTATGGATGTACCAGGGCAGGCGGTTGTCCTCGCTGTCCTTGGTCCATTCGTAAAAGCCGGTGCAGGGGATCAGGCAGCGCCGTTCGCGGCACGCGGCCTTGAAGGCGGGTTTTTCGGCGATGGTCTCTGCCCGCGCATTGATCAGCAGCGGGCCGCCATTGGGGGTCTTGTACCAGTGCGGCAGGAACCCCCAGCGCATAGAGACAAGGCGGCGAGTTTCGTCCGCCATCACCGTGTGGATCTGCGTTGTCGGGCAGACGTTGTAGTTGGGCACCTCTGGCAGGTCGTTCGAGGGGGCCGCCTTGAACAGTTGCGCCATGGCGTCGGGGGGCAGGGTGACCGCAAACCGCCCACACATGGATCAGAGCCCGAAGCGGGAGTAATGCAGCAGGCCCCAAGCCGTCAGTTCGCGTTCCAGACGGCCCCAAAGATCGGCAAAGCGCAGCGGGTCCATTTTTGTGACCTCGCGGATTTCAGCAAGGCTGCGACGGTTGTTGATGGCGGCCATCAGCGGCGCGCAGTCGCGCGGGATACGCATCTGCACATCGGCCTCTTTCAGAGTGATGGGCAGTGGGCGGCCCTGTGCCACGGCCTGCGCCGGTTTGCGCATATCGCTGGTGGGCGAACGCGGGATCAGGCTTTGTTTTGATCCGCGCGCGATGGGGCGGTCCTCATCGGCGGGCACAAGATAGCCGAGGTGCTTTTTCATCGTGCCGCGCAGTTTTTCGGCCAGCGCCATGGCGGTGGCGTCGTCCATATCCTTGGGCCGGTCGGTGATGCGGGCCAGATCATAGAGGCCGGGGGGCAGCAGCGACTGCAGTTTCCAGCCCGTCCGCTCCAGCGTGGCCAGCAGGCGCGGGATGTCAAAGGGCGTGTCCTGTCCGTGCAGCAGCAGGTCATAAAAGCCCGCGTCGCTTTGTTTGTGATCGGTGACATTGCCGTTGGCGGCAAAGGAGTGGCCCTTGTGCAGGGTGCCGACGAGCTTTTTCGCCTTGGACAGCCGCACCTGTGGGGCCATGCCGTCGAACAACGTGCCAAAGGCCTCTTGTAGCTGGTAGATGCCGGAGCGGCCGTAGGGCGCGTAAACCATGAACCCCATGCCGCCGCCGGGGGCGACGGCGGCGCGCAGGGCGGCAAAGCCCGCGTCCGGGTCGGGCAGATGGTGCAGCACGCCGCAGCAGTCGATATAGTCAAAAGGGCCATGATCCGGCGCATCCAGCAGGCTGCCGGTGACGAAGGTGATGCCCGTCAGGCCGCGCGCCTTGGCCCGCGCCTCGGCAACTGCGCGCGAGGCCTTGGAGAGGTCCAGATAGGTGATCTCATAGGGGGCGCCCGCGCTGGTCATCATCTGGGCGATCTGGATCAGTGCATCACCGGTGCCGCCGCCTGCGACCAGAACCCGCAGCGTTTGCGACCAGTCGCGCTGACCCTGAAACAGGTAGTGATCGATTTCCAGTGGATGTGACGGCGAGCCGGTGATCAGGCGCTTTTTCTCATCCGCCGGGTCACGTTCCGGGTAGGGATAGCTTTCGTACTGTTCCTTGACCGATACCATGCGCGCGTCTCCCTGCTGCTGCGCCCCGGTTTGCCCCAGAAGCACGGCGGGGGACAAGCCTTGATCTTGGCGCGCGCTGTCAGCGACGTTTGGCGATCTCCAGCCGGGTATCGGCGAGCGCGATGTCGCGGATCAGAGCCGCGCGGGCGCTGCGGTCGTGCGTGTCGCGCAGACGTTCGCGCAGGGTGGCCAGTTCGAGGAGGAGGGCGACCTCTTCGGGGACGGCGCCGTTCTCTTTCAGGATGCGGGTCATGACCGCGTTTTGCGGGTCGTCGCAGGCGGGCAGCGGGCGGCCCGCGCCCTTGAGATTGTCGAAAGCGCCAGAGCGTTCTGCCGCCTCGATGCGGGCGTTGATGAGTTCGAGCAACGGGTGGTCCATAAGGCGTTTCATTGCCACAAATTCGATCTCTGTGAAAGACATGTCGCGTAAAGCCCGGCCAGAGCGCCCGCAAACGACAAGCTGCCGGCCTAATGGCAGGTAAAACGCTGCGTCACCACATGATTGCCGCCGCGTTGCGCGCACTTGCGTGAAATGGCAAAGGCTCACACACTGGCGGCAACGAAAAAACGGGAGGAGAGACGCCCATGACCTATGCGGGAGTGGACGATCGCAATGCAATCGTGGCCGAAGGCCCTTGGGCAGAGCGGGATATTCCGCCGACGCTGTGGGGGCAGTTGACGCGCACGGCGACGCGGTTTCCGGGCCGACCTGCAGTCAGTTATCAGCTGCTGTCCGGTCCGACTGACAAGGCTGAAACCCTGACATGGGCCGATGTGCAGGCGCAGACCGCGCAGGCGGCGAACCTGTTCCGCAGTCTGGGTGTGGGGAAAAACGACGTGGTGGCCTATGTGCTGCCCAACTGCAATGAGACCATCGCCGTGCTGCTGGGCGGCATGGTGGCGGGGATCGTGAACCCGATCAACCCGCTGCTGGAGCCGGAACAGATCGCGTCGATCCTGCGCGAGACGGACGCCAAGGTTGTGGTCACGCTCAAGGCGTTTCCCAAGTCTGACATCGCGCAGAAGATGGCCGAGGCGGTGCGCAATGCGCCACATGTGCATACGGTGCTGGAGGTCGATCTCAACCGCTATCTGACCCCGCCCAAAAGCTGGATCGTGCCGTTTGTGCGGCCCAAGAACCCGGGCAACCATCACGCCGACATCAAGGATTTCCGCAAGGAAATGGCCAAGCAGCCCAAGACGCTGGCCTTTGCGGATGGCACGGCGGACCGTGTGGCGGCCTATTTCCACACCGGCGGCACGACCGGCATGCCCAAGGTTGCACAGCACACCTATTCCGGGATGCTCTACAATGGCTGGCTGGGCGATACGCTGTTGTTCAGCGAAGACGACAGCGTCATGTGCCCCTTGCCGCTGTTCCACGTTTTTGCGTGCCATGTGATCCTGATGGCCATGGTGTTTTCGGGTGCACATGTGGTCTTCCCGACCCCTGCGGGCTATCGGGGTGAGGGTGTGTTCGACAATTTCTGGAAGTTGTGCGAACGCTGGAAGACGACCTTTGTCATCACCGTGCCCACGGCGGTATCGGCGCTGATGCAGCGCAAGGTGGACGCCGACATCTCATCCATCAAGACGGCGTTTTCCGGTTCCTCGCCCATGCCGCTAGAGCTGTTCAAGCGGTTTGAAGCGGCCTGCGGTGTCACCGTATGCGAAGGGTATGGCCTGACCGAGGCGACCTGCCTTGTCTCGGTCAATCCGGTGGATGGTGAAAAGAAAGTCGGCTCTGTCGGGATCGCCTTGCCCTATACAGACGTCCGGATCATCCGGATGGTCGAGGGGGAGCCGGTGGAATGTGGTGTCGACGAGATCGGAGAGATCTGCGTGTCCAACCCCGGTGTCTATGCGGGCAAGACCTATACCGAGGCGGCCAAGAATGCGGATCTGTTCCACTATGGCACCCATCTGCGGACCGGTGATCTGGGACGCATCGATGCAGATGGCTATATCTGGATCACCGGGCGGGCCAAGGATCTGATCATCCGTGGTGGTCACAACATTGACCCGGCGGAAATCGAAGAGGCGCTGCTGGCGCATCCGGCGGTTGCCTTTGCCGGGGCCATCGGCCAGCCCGATGCGCACTCGGGCGAGCTGCCCTGTGCTTTCGTCGAACTGGTGGCCGGTGCCGAGGTGACAGAGGCAGAGTTGCTGGAGCACGCCCGCATTCATGTGCATGAACGCGCCGCACATCCCAAGCACATGACCATCCTGCCGGAACTGCCCAAGACAGCGGTCGGCAAGGTGTTCAAGCCGGATCTGCGCAAACATGCGATCACGCGCGTCTACAACGACGCGCTGGAAAAGGCGGGCTGTGCTGCGCGCGTCGTGGCGGTGGTCGACGACAAGAGCCGGGGTCTGGTGGCACAGGTGCAGGCGAACGGCGCAACACAGGACGAAGTCGGCAAGGTTCTGGGCGATTTTGTCCGGCCCTGGGACTGGGCAGAGGTAAAGGCGGCCGCCTAACGCGCCGCTAGTGTGTCACCACCGGATCAATGGGCGTCGGGGGGAACCCCGTCGCCTGTTCCAGCCGCCGGGCGATCTGTAACAGGCGCGCCTCACCCCTTGGCGGGCCGATCAGTTGCAGGCCCACCGGCAGGCCGCGCGCGTCGCGGCCCACGGGCAGCGATAGCGCCGGAAGTCCGCACAGCGTCGCAAGAAAGGCAAAGCGGAGCCAGTCGATGTAGTCGCGGGTGGGGTGGCCTGCGACCTCGGGCGGATATTCAATCTCGACCGGCAGCGGGCCGATGCCGGTGACGGGACCGGCCAGCACATCAAAGGTGCCAAAGAACTGGCGCATGGTGTCGTAAAGGCGTGCGCGGGTCAGGTGGGCCTCGGCGATGTCGTCGACAGTTAGCGCCCCGCCCTCGGCGATGTTCTGGCGCAGCGTGGCCTTGTAACGGTCCGACACGGCGCTGGGCGTGGCACGGAAACCGGTCCACATTCCCAGCCCGCGCAACGTGCGAAAGGCGGCGTCGGTGCCAGTGGTATCCGGCGCGGCCTCGACCACCGTCACATCTGGCGCCTGCAGTCGGGTCAGCGCGTCCGACAGCAGCGCGGCCATGTCCGGCTCTACCGGGGCCAGCCCGCCAAGATCGGGGGCATAGGCGATGCGGATTTTGCCTGCGTCGGCGCGGCAGGTGGCCAGATAGCTTTGCGCCGGGGCCGGGTATGACAGCGGCGACACCGCATCCCAGCCCGCCATGGCGTCCAGCATCAGGGCGCAATCCTCGACCGTGCGGGCCATCGGCCCCTCGACACCAAACGGGTTGAAGCCGTCGCCGCCGGGGCTGGCGACCACTCCGGGGGAGGGGCGCAGCCCGACAATGCCGCAAAAGCTGGCCGGAGTACGCAACGATCCGCCCACATCCGACCCCTGGCTAAGCCAGACCTCACCTGTGGCCAGCCCAGCCGCTGCGCCGCCAGATGAGCCACCGGCGTTCATGGTGGTGTTCCACGGATTGCGGGTCATGCCAAAGACCGGGTTGAAGGTATTGGCCCCTGCGCCCATTTCGGGCGTGTTTGTCTTGCCAACAATCACCGCGCCATTGGTCTCTAGCCGCAGGACCATCGGGTCCGAGGTGTTGGGCACATGGTCGGCAAGCGCGGGCGTGCCACAGGTACTGCGGACCCCGGCGACCGGGGTGAGATCCTTGATGCCGATGGGCAGACCCGCCAGCAGGCTGGCCGGGTTCGCCGCGTCGGCGGCCCGCCGTGCGCGATCAGGGCAGGGCGTGACCATGGCGTTGATGGCGGGGCTGGTCTCGGCAATGCGCGACAGGCTGGCCTCTGTCAGGTCGTGCGGGCTGACCTCGCCTCGTTTGAGCAGGTCAACCACGGCGCAGGCGGTCAGACGACACAGGTCCGGGCCGGTATAAGGGGGGTCAGCAGGGCTCATCGGATTGGGCGCAGAAGATGTCGTACAATAGACCGATCACCCGGTTGGTGTTGTCGTCTGCCAGACTGTAGTAGATCGTCTTGCCGTCGCGCCGGGTTTGCACCAGCCCCTCCTCGCGCAATCGCGCCAGCATCTGGCTGACGGCCGCCTGTCGGATGCTGAGCAATTCTTCGAGTTCGCCCACAGATTTTTCGCCTGACCCCAGATGACACAGGATCATCAATCTGCCTTCATGCGCCAACGTCTTGAGAAAGGCGGCAGCGTGCTGGGCATTGGCTTGCATTTCCTCCGGGGGAGGCGGCAGTTTGGTCAGATCTTCCATGGGACTCGCGGTTTGCTCTTTCAGAGCAATATAAACGCCTCGTTCCGGAAATGCGAGATCATGATTCGGTTGCTGGCGCTCCGCCCTGAAACGCGTTGCCGTTTGCATAATCACAAGGCGCATCCTGCATCTGCAAGTGCAAGCCATCGCCGGTGTAGGGATGTGCGCGGGCCAGATCCTCATCAACTTCGATGCCCAGACCGGGCCCTTGTGGCGCAGGGATAAAGCCGTTCTCGACCTTGATGCTGCCCTTGATCAGCGCATCGTGGAACGGGGTCTCGATGCATTCGGCGATCAACAGGTTGGGGATCGAAACGGCAAGCTGGATATTCGCGGCCCATTCGATGGGACCGGCATACAGGTGGGGGGCCATCTGCGCGTTGAAACTTTCGGCCATAGCGGCGAGTTTGCGCATTTCCCAGATGCCGCCCGCGCGGCCCAATGCCGGTTGCAGGATGCTGGCCCCGCCGGTGCGCAACAGGGTGGCAAATTCGGCGCGGGTGGTCAGCCGTTCGCCAGTGGCGATGGGGATGCGGACGGCGCGCGCCACCTCGGCAAATTCCAACGGATTGTCGGGTGGGATCGGTTCCTCGAACCACAGCGGCAGGTAGGGTTCCAAGGCCTGCCCCAGACGGATCGCACCTGCGGTGTTGAACTGACCATGGGTGCCGAACAGCAGGTCGGCCCTGTCGCCGACCGCCTCCCGGATCGCCTTGCAAAAGGCGACGGACATGGAAATGTCGCGCATGCCCGGCTGATGGCCGCCGCGCATGGTGTAGGGGCCTGCGGGATCGCACTTGACCGCCGTATAGCCGCGATCAACGCAGTCCAGCGCGGATTCAGCGGCCATTTCGGGCGAAGTCCAGAACTCATCCATGCCGTGTTTGGGCAAAGGATACAGATAGGTATAGGCGCGCACGCGGTCATTGATCATGCCACCCAGCAACGCCCAGACAGGGCGATTGCGTGCCTTGCCCAGAATGTCCCAACAGGCGATTTCCAATCCCGAAAACGCCCCCATGACGGTCAGGTCCGGGCGCTGGGTAAAGCCGGAGGAATAGGTGCGGCGGAACATGCGTTCGATGTTTTCGGGGTTTTCGCCCTCAAAGTAGCGGGCAAAGACATCCTCAATCACGGCGCGCATCGCCTCTGGCCCAATCGATGAGGCATAGCATTCGCCCCAGCCAATGATGCCGTCGTCGGTCGTCAGTTTGACAAGGATCCAGTAACGCCCGCCCCAGCCGGGGGCCGGGGGCGCGGTGACGATGATGTCGAGATCGCGGAGTTTCAAGGCGGGCCCTCCTGCGGGAGTGATGTTGGACGCAGTGATGGATATTCGGCGAAAATCCGAGTTACGATTTGTCGAACACGATCACATTGCGGCGCGCGCCGCCACCCTTGGTATCGGCAATCGCCTCATTGATCTGATCCAGTGACCAGCGGCCTGAAACCAGTTCATCCAGTTTCAGGCGACCCTGACGGTACAGGTCGGCCATCCACGGGATGTCGCGCTGGATCACAACATCGCCCATCTTGGACCCGACCATCTGCTGCCCCATGAACGCCTGCACAACCGGCTCATAGCTGGCCATGGCACCGGAATGGGGCATACCGATCATCACCATGCGCCCGCCCCAACCGAGGTAGCGCAATGCCTGATCATAAGCGGGGATCGCGCCCACGGTCACCGCCACCACATCCGCGCCACGGCCCATGATGTCGGTGGCGATTTTCCAAGGGGCCGCTTCGCTGGCCAGCACGCCGTCGGTTGCGCCAAAGGCGCGGGCGGTTTCCAGCTTTTCCTCGCTCATGTCGACGGCGATGATCCGGCGTGCGCCGCCAATTCGCGCCCCCTGAATGGCGTTGAGGCCCACGCCCCCGGCACCGATCACCACCACGTCATCGCCCGGACGCATCTTGCCCGCATTGATCACGGCACCGATGCCGGTGATCACGCCGCAGGCCAGCAGGCAGACCGCCTCTGCCGGCATGTCCTGCGGCATGACGACAACCTGACTTTGATCGACGACCACCTTTTCTGCAAAGGCGCCGCAGAACATGGCCGGGATCACCGGCGTGCCATCGGGGCGCATCAGCACCGGATCGCTGCGTCGGTCGCCGATGCAGATGGTGGGCTGGCCGCCCGCACAATTGGGACAGGTGCCGCATGCGCGGATCAGGGTGACGACAACGCGGTCCCCTTCTTTCAGGTCGGTGACGCCGCCCCCGATAGCGGTGACATGGCCTGCCGCCTCATGGCCGTACACGGCGGGCAGATCGCCGCCCCATGCCCCTTCGGCATAAGAAATGTCGGAATGGCAGATGGCGACCGCCTCCAGCGTGACCTCGATCTCTCCGGCGCCGGGTGCGCGGAGGTCAAGCTCTTCGATCTGGAGGGGCGCGTCGAAGGCGGTACAGACCGCAGCGCGAATGCGTGGCATGGTGGAAGACTCCCCGTGTTTTGGCTGACCCTGAGGATGGGTTTGGGCCGTCGCCCGTCAGAAACCGACATGATGCCTGTCGCTTGCGGACCGTTACGTTACGGCAGGGAGGCGCCTCGGCCAGACAAAGAGCAGCAGCGCCGCCAAGACCAATGTCATAGCGACCAAAAAAGGCGCGCCGGGCAGGGGATTTTGCCTTTCAGGCGCGGTGAAGAGTGCAAAAACCTGAGACATCAGCGCGGGGGCCACCATCATGGCAACCGCCACAGTGGAGGTCAGCACGCCCTGCAACGCGCCTTGTTCGTCGGGGCCAAGGCGTTGACTGAGAATGGCTTGTTGTGCGGGGGCGTAGGTCGCGCCAATGGCCGCAATCGGGGCGAAGAAAAGCACCAGAGTGCCATTGGTCACCAGTCCCAGCGCGGCAAAGCCCACAGCCGAGACGGCAAGGCCGAGCGTTGCGGTGCCGCGTTCTCCGAAGACGCGCAGGAGCACGCCCATCAATCCGCCCTGCACGACGGCAAAGGACACGCCGAAGACTCCCAGTGATAGGCCGATCATGGCCGGCGACCATGCGAATTGCGCCTGCGCAAAGAACGACCAGATCGCCGGGTAGGTGCCAAAGGCCACGTTGTACAGGAAATAGACGACCAGCGCGCGGGTCAAACCGGGCAGGCGGTTCAGGGCGCGAAAGGCCCCAAACGGGTTGACGCCGCGCCAAGTGACAGGGCGGCGATTTGCGGCGGCATGCGTTTCGGGAAAGCTCATCAGGCCAAGCAAAACGCCCGCGCCGCACAGCCCTCCTGCCGCCCAGAATGGCGCGCGTGTGCCCAGCTCTGCCAGCAGGCCGCCCAGCACCGGGCCAAGAACAAAACCCAGCCCAAAGGCTGCGCTGATCAGGCCAAAGCCGCGTGCGCGTTTGCCCGGTTCTGACAGGTCGGCAATGGCGGCGCTGGCGGTGGATTGCGTGGACGAGGCAAAGCCGCCGATCATCCGTGCCAGCACCAGCATCCAGAGCGTGTTGGCCAGCGCCAGAACGATATAGTCCAAGACCATGATCGCCAGGGTGCCCAACAGCACGGGCCGCCTGCCATAGGCGTCAGACAGGCGGCCCATGAAGGGGGCAAAGAGGAACTGCATCGCCGCAAAGATCGTGCTGAGAACGCCGCCGATCAGCGCCGCCTCTGACAGGGGCTGGCCGGTCACTTCCTGAATCAGGTCCGGGACGACCGGCAGGATCAGGCCGATGCCCATGGCGTTCAGTGTCACGGTGGCCAGCAGAAAGACAACGCGCGGGCGCATCGCCTGTTCAGGCCGTCAGCGAGGTGACGGCCTTGGCAAATGCCTGCGCCTCTGCCGGGGCGGTGCCCATCTGGGTTGCCGGATCAAACAGGGTTTGCGGCAGATCGGGATGGGCCGCGCGGGCGACCTCTGACAGAGGGCGGCCGCTGGCGATGGCCTCTTTGCACAGGTTCTTTGACAGGGCCTGCGCCTCTGGCCGGGGCATGGAGTCCGCCAACGCAAAGGACAGCGCCTCTGCCATGAGCAGCCCGCCGGTGGCGTCCAGCGTGGCCGCCATGGCGTCGGCGTCGGGGGTCAGCGTTTCTGCCAGTTCCTGCGCATGGGTCATCGCGGCGGCTGAGGTCAGCACCAGTTGCGGCAGGCAAAGCCATTCGGTGAACCATGCCGCGCCGTCGCGCTGCTGGCGGTGCAGGCTGGTGCCTTGCAGGGTCGCGTCCAACCCCTGCGCATGGCGGGCCAGCGCCACCAGTGCGGAGGGGGCTACCGGGTTCTGTTTCTGCGGCATGGTTGACGACGCACCAGAGCCGCCCAACCGTACCTCGGAAATGCCGCTTTGGGTGGCAAGGGTCAAATCTTCCCCCATCTTGCCAGCGATCAGCGCTGTGCGCGTGAACCATGAGGCGATGGATAGGAGCGGCGTGCGGTCGCTGTGCCAGCTATGCCCCGGATCGCCCAGCCCCAGCGCCTCTGCCATGTGGGCACGCAGGCCCGCCGGGTCCGTCCCCAGCGCGGACGCGGTGCCCGCCGCGCCGGACAGCGAAACCCGAAGCGCAGTTTCACGCAAAGCGGGCAGGGCGTTCAGCGCCTCAATCAACGGCCAGCCCCATGCGGCGACCTGCGCGCCAAAGCTGGTTGGCGTGGCGTGCTGGCCATAGGTGCGCGCGGCCATCGGGGTTGTCGCGTGGTCGGTCGCCAGCCGTGCCAGCGCGGTCAGGGTGGCGCGCAAGCGGTCCTCCTGCTGGGCCAGTGCCTGACGCAGGCGCAACATCAGCCCGGTGTCCTGAACGTCCTGCGAGGTTGCGCCCCAATGCAGGAACTGCGCGTGTTCTGGCGCATTCATCGCGGCGCGAAAGGCACTGACAAAGGCAGGTGTGACAACGCCGTTCTGGCCCGTCGCCTCGGCCAGTTGTGCCGGGTCGATCTGGCATTCGACGCTGGCGCGCTGGATTGCGGCGGCGGCGGTTTCGGGGATCATGCCCTGAGCGGCCTGCGCCTTGGCCAATGCCGCCTCGACCAGCATCATGGCGCGAATTTCGGCGCTGTCCGAGAATAGGCGGGCGGTGTCGCCAGTGGCAAAGAGGCGGGTCAGGTGGGCGCTGTCAAAGGGTGTGGCGGGCATGGACGATCAGACTTTCACTAAGGTGTCGATGGTGCGGGCAAGCGCATCAGGCATGGAAAAGAACGGCGAATGGCCGCTGGGCAACTCGGCCACGCGGGCCGGGTCAAACCGCGATGCCATCACGCGCTGAAAGGCAGGAGGAATGGCACCGTCCTTGGTGCAGACGATATAGCTGCGGGGCAAATTGCGCGAGTTGTCCGTCAGGGGGATAGGCGTGGCAGATGCGGCAGCCGATTGCGGACAGATGCGGTCCAGCGCGTAGGCGACGTCCTCCGGCGAACAGTCCTGATAAAACAGATCGGGCGCCATGGCGGCATCGAAGGTAAAGCTGCGCCGGTCCTCTGCCATGCGGATGGCGGGCAAAAGCGGCTGTTCGTCGGCCTCCAGCCGCATCTGAGTCAGGCTGAGATCCGGCCAGGGATCATAGGCGCAGAGATAGACCAGACCTGCGATTTGCGTCGGGTCCATCTCGGCCGCCTGGGTGATCGCGAAACCGGCCATGGAATGCCCCACCAACACCGTCTGCCGGTCCAGCGCGTCAAGGATGGCCTGCCCGTAGCGCTGTAAGGTGACGTCGTTGACCGGAGTCGGGTCGTCGCCGTGTGACGGCAGGTCGATGGCGTGGACATCGTGGCCAAGGGAGGTCAGCGCGGGCAGCATGGCGCGCCAGCACCATGCCCCATGCGATGCGCCGTGGACCAGCAGGATACGCGCCATGCCGTTAACCTGCGCCCTGTGCCTTCAGGAAGGCAGAGAGTATGGCGGCATACTCCACTGGTTTTTCCACGCAGGGCAGGTGGCCCGCGCCCCGGATCAGTTCCTTTTGCGCGCCGGGGATCAGATCGGCGGTCTCAAACACCAGATCGGGCGGGGTCGACCCGTCCTCGGACCCGGCAATGGCCAGCGTCGGCAGGCGCAACCCACTGGTGGAGGAAATGAAATCGGTGCCTGCAATGGCAGCCGCGCAGCCGGTCCAGCCCATCGCAGGCGTGCGCAGGAACATGTTGCGCCATGCCGGAAATTCAGGGTCCGCATGGAAGGGTTTGGAAAACCAGCGATCCATCGTCGGGTCCACGACCGAGGCCAGTCCGCCCTCATTCACCGCGGCGATCCGGTCGGCCCACATGTCGCGGGTGCCGATCTTAGCCCCGGTATTGGACAGCACCATCGCGCGGACCAGATCCAGCCGCTTGGCCGCAAGCCCTTGTGCGATCATCCCGCCAATGGACAAGCCAACAAAGATGGCGTCCTTGAAGCCGGTATGGTCCATCAGTTTTTCGGTGTCCGAGATCAGCGCGCCCATGCTGTAGGGCCCGTCCGGCACATCCGACAGCCCGTGCCCGCGTTTGTCAAAGCGCAGGATGCGCAGGTCTGCGGGCAGCATCGGCAGGATCTTGCCCCAGAGCCGGTAATCCGTCCCCAGCGAGTTGGCAAAGACGACGGGCATGCCGTCTTCGGGGCCGGTGACGTCATAGTGCAGGCGCAGATCGCCGAATTGAGCCATGTGCATGGTGTGTTGTCCCTCCGTTTGGGGTGGTCTACCCCGAACGCCGGGTGAGGAGAAAGGGGTTTGCCGCAGGTCAATACTTCGTGTCGAGCGGCAGAAGGCCAATGCTCATTTCAAAAAACGTCGATGTTTGTCCGGGGTCCCTATTCAGGTCCACAAGGCCGAGAAAACTAAAGTCGGCAGTGTAGTAGGGGATTTGGACGCCGCCGCCGCCGCGTTTTATCTGGAGCTCGACACGGCAGTACATGGATGACCCTGCGCTGTTCCAGTGAGGTTGAAAATAGCCCGGACCCGTCAGGACAGAGATGTACTTTTCGGGTTGGTTGGCCTGCGGTGGAACGCGGCCCCTGTAATGGACTTGGTGGTCCCCGGGAAAAACGATGTCCGCCGTGGTCGGGTCCGAGGCGCGGGTTATGAGGTCGTCAAAATTGTACCCCTCTTTCACGAACGATCGCCGAAATGTCAGGGTGTGACTCGACTGGCAGATCTGTCGAGCCAGCCGGTCCATGTTTTCTGGTGTGTCGACGAAAATGGTGTTGGCTTCGATGTTTTCCGTCATTTCGATGCCCAACAGCCGCGCTTCGGCGAAGGTGTCGACATAGCGCATCTCTGCCGATGGCGTGCCTAGCACGAGCGCCAAAAGCTCCTGCGGCAATGCCGGTCCTACTGTTGACGTCGCCTTGTAAGAACGGTCTGCCAACAGCTTGGCCACCTGCAACGCGACAGAGAAGACCTCTGCGTCCGACGTTGCCGGGGCTGCGCCGTCCCGAATGAAGGGAGAGTGAAAACCTAACCTTGCGCCGGGCTCCAATTGACGGCTGGGGTAGGGGCTGTTGGCGCCGAAGGTCATGCCGAACATGAATAGGATCGCGCAAGAGGACAGGCATTCGTCGTCTGTGCGCACGCGCGTGCCAAAGTAGAAACCGTTTTCGGAACGGTCCGACGCTTCGAGAAAGGCCAGCACCTCGGGCAGCGATCCGCCGGGACTGTTGAGGCAGATGCGGGGCGCGTAGTGGTCCAGTAGGCCCTCGTCAATGGCGCGGGTCAGGTCCCCTTTGGCGATGGGGCCCTCGAACAGTAGGGAACAGTCGCCGTATCCGGACGGGGTCATCTTGCTCCACGTTCCGGCAAGCGCCGGGCCAGCGAGAACCAAGAGGATCAGAGACGTGAGGAGGCGGTAAATCGTGGACATGAAACGGGCCTGTCATTTGCAACAACAGGCCCATCAATCTGCCCTCGATTCGCGAGATGCAAGAGTATGGAGAAAAGTCAGGCGATCTCGACCAGTTCGATGTCGAATGTCAGATCCTTGCCCGCCAGCGGGTGATTGGCATCCAACGTCACCACCTCTTCGGTCACCGCGACAACGGTCACGGGCAGCACCTGACCGTCGGGGGCCTGAACCTGCAACTGGGTGCCAAGGTCCAGCGGGATGTCGGCGGGGATTTCCGTGCGGGGCACGTCCTGACGCGCGTCGGGGTTTGTCGGCCCATATGCCTCGTCCGCGGGAACGGCGACGGTTTTCTTGTCGCCTGCGACCATGCCGGGGATCGCCTTTTCTAGGCCGGGGATGATCTGACCCTCACCAACGGTGAATTCCAGCGGGTCGCGGCCTTCGCTGGAATCGAACTTGGTGCCGTCTGTCAGAGTGCCGGTGTAGTGAATGCGCACGGTGTCGCCGGATTTGACCTGCGTCATGGGGGAACCTCGATGTTTGGGGGGTGATTGGGAGAGGCCGGGGGCGTCCCGGGTGCTCAAGATTGGCAATAAACTATGCTTCCGGCGACTGTATTGCAAACGGTTGTCTGTGCGGGGTCGCCCGGATCGGGGTTTTCGGCGGTCGCGACCCGTGTCAGGGTGCCGCAAAATCCCGAGAGGAGAGCGATCATGGCGATCAAGGTTTGCGTTTTCGATGCCTATGGCACGCTGTTTGATGTGGCGGGGGCCGCGCGCGTGGCGTCCGAGGAACCGGGGCGCGCGGCGCTGGCAGATGTCTGGCCGCAGCTGGCTGCCGACTGGCGCACCAAGCAGTTGGAATACAGCTGGCTGCGGGCGGTCACGGGGGACTATGTCCCGTTTTGGCAGGTTACCAAGGACGGGCTGGACTGGGCGATGGAACGCGCCGGGCTGGACGATCTGGAACTGCGCGAACGTCTACTGGCGCTGTACTGGGAACTGCCTGCCTACCGCGAGGTGCCGATGATGCTGGCGCAACTGCGCGCCAAGGGCGTTGCGGCGGCGATCCTGTCGAACGGTAACAAGGACATGCTGGAGGGCGCGGTCGACAGTGCCGGGATTGGCGAATTCCTGCAGGCGTTGTTGTCCGTCGAACAGGTTGGCATCTTCAAACCCGCGCGCGTGGTCTATGATCTGGTCGGGCAGGAATTTGGCTGTGCACCGGAGGAGGTGCTGTTTGTGTCCTCCAACGGCTGGGACGCGGCGGGGGCGGCGGCCTATGGCTTTGACACGGTCTGGGTGAACCGTATGGGCCTGCCGATGGATCGCCTGATGGCGCAGCCGGCCCATGTCCTGAGCGATCTGACCACCATACCGGAGCTTGTCTAATGCCACATTTCACGACCTCTGACGGGTTGTCGCTGTTTTATCGCGATGAAGGCGAGGGGCTGCCGTTGCTGTGCCTTGCGGGGCTGACGCGTGACAGTCGTGACTTTGATTTCGTCGCGCCACATCTGACCGGCGTGCGGTTGATCCGGTTGGATTACCGGGGGCGTGGGCAATCGGACCGGGGGCCGCATGAGACTTATCAGATCCCTGTCGAAGGGCGCGACGCGATGGAACTGTTGGACCATCTGGGGCTGGACAAGGTGGCGGTGCTGGGCACCTCACGCGGTGGGTTGATCGCGATGGTGCTGGCCGCGACGGTCAAGGACCGGCTGCTGGGGGTGGCGCTGAACGACATCGGGCCAGAGATTGCGGGGACCGGACTGGAGGTTATCAAGGGCTATCTGGGACGCACACCGCCGCAAAAGACGCTGGCCGAGGCCGCCAAGCGGCGGGCGGAGGTGATGACCGGATTTGTTGGCGTGCCCGAAAGCCGTTGGCTGGAAGAGGCCGAGCGGCTGTTTGTGCAGGGCGAGGACGGTCTGGACCTGCCCTATGATGCCAAGCTGCGCGAGGCGGTGCTGGGCGGCAATGTGCAACCCGCCCCGGATTTGTGGCCATATTTCGATGCCTTGGCGGGGCTGCCGCTGTGTGCGCTCAGGGGTGAGAATTCAGACCTGCTGACGCCTGCCTGTTTTGCCGAGATGCAAAAGCGACGCCCGGACATGATCGCGGTCGAGGTCAAGGGCCGCGGGCATATCCCGTTTCTGGATGAACCCGAGGCGCTGGAGGCGCTGCGCAAGTGGCTGGGGATGTTAAAGTAGCCGGCGGGACGGGAGCGGCGCTCTTGCCCCCTGCGGGGCCAAGTCGCCCCGCCCACCGTCCCCGGCCGCAAGACGCCTAGTCGGCTAGGTTGAAGACCCTTGAGGGGTGCAGTTCGCCCGCCTTATAGCGGCCCACGGCCAGAGGGCGGCCTTCGAAAGACGCCCAAGCCTCATCGCCGTATTCGACGTTGCCGGGGATCACCATGCCGGGGTTGCCATTTCGCAGTCGCGCAGCGCCCTGCGCGGTGCAATGCAGTTCCGGCAGGTCGGCCAAACCCAGTTCCAGCGGGAGGATGTGCTCGTCCAGTTCGGGCGTGCGCGCCATCTGTTCGATCGCCTCCAACGTCAGGCCATTGCTTGCCTCAAACGGACCGGACCAGACCCTGCGCAACCGCAGCACATGGCCGTGGCAGCCCAGCAGCTTGCCCAGATCGCGCGCGATAGAGCGGACATAGCCGCCCTTGCCGCAGATCATTTCCAGTTCGGCAGTGTCGGCGTCGGGGCGGTCGGTCAGCACCAGTTCCTCGACCCACAGAGGGCGGGCGGCGATGTCCATTTCCTCGCCATCGCGGGCGCGTTTGTAGGCGCGTTCACCGTCGATTTTGACGGCAGAGAATTGCGGCGGCACCTGCATGATGTCGCCGACAAAACCGTGCAGCGCCTCCTTGATGTCCTCATCACTGGGGCGCAGGTCGGATGTGGCGATCACCTCCCCCTCGGCGTCGTCGGTGTTGGTGGCCTGTCCGAAGCGCACGATAAATCGGTACGCCTTGAGCGCGTCGGTGATGTAGGGAACCGTTTTGGTCGCCTCTCCCAGCGCCACGGCCAGAACGCCGGTTGCCTCGGGGTCCAGCGTGCCCGCATGGCCCGCCTTTTTCGCGTCCAGCGCCCAGCGGACCTTATTGACCACAGCGGTCGAGGTCAGGCCTGCGGGTTTGTCGACAACCAGCCAACCCGAAATGTCGCGTCCCTTGCGCCTGCGTGCCATGTGATGCCCCTGCATGAATTGGAAGGCGGCGAGGTATCAAGCGGGCGGGGGCCTGTCAATCGCGGGCTGCAGGCGGATCAGCCAGCTCCCTGTGGCAGGCCATGGCGGTCAGCGTGGCATGGGCGTATGGGCGCGCTGCCAAAGCAGCGTGCGCCCTGTTCAGGTCCGCACGCCGGCAAACCGTTCCTGCCACTCTTCGCGCTCTGTGTCGGTGATCTTGCGGAAGGTCACCTCTGGCACGTCAAAGGCGTGGCCTGCAGGCAGTGCGGTCAGCGCGGCCTCGACGTCGTCGGGCCATTCCGCGTCGTTGGCATGCATCGCTGTCAGCAATTCGGCGGAGGCGTCCGGGATGAACGGGGCCGAAATCACCGCGTAGAGACGGATCAGGTTCAGCGCCAGACGGATCTGCATCGCGGCCTGCTCTGGATCGGTCTTGAAGGTCGACCAAGGCGCGACCTCTTGCAGGTATTCGTTGCCCAGAACCCATGCTGCGCGCAGGGCGGCGGCGGCCTTTCGGATCTCAACCGCCTCCATGTGCGTTTCATATTCGCGCACCTTGGCCGTCAGATCAGCAATCAGCTTGGCCTCTGCCTCGCCCGGGGTGCCGCCCTCCGGCACCGCCTCAGAGAACTTTGACCGGCAGAATTTGGTCACGCGCGACGCGAAGTTGCCCAGCACATCGGCCAGATCCTTGTTCACGCCGGACTGGAACGATTCCCATGTGAATTCGCTGTCCGAGGTCTCGGGCACATGGCTCAGCAGCCACCAACGCCAGTAATCGGCGGGCAGGATGTCCAGCGCCTGATCCATGAACACGCCGCGCCCGCGCGAGGTGCTGAACTGGCCGCCATCGTAGTTCAGGTAATTGAACGACTTGATGTAATCGACCAGCTTCCACGGCTCACCCGAGCCAAGGATCGTCACCGGGAACGACAGCGTGTGGAAGGGGACGTTGTCCTTGCCCATGAACTGCGTATAGCGCACGTCGTCGGCACCCTTGTCATTGCGCCACCAGCGCGCCCAGTCGTCGCCTTTGCCCGCATCAACCCATTCCTGCGAACAGGCGATGTATTCGATGGGCGCGTCGAACCAGACGTAGAAAACCTTGCCCTCCATGCCGGGCCAAGGGTCGTCGCCTTTTTGCACCGGGACGCCCCAGTCGAGGTCGCGTGTAATACCCCGGTCCTGCAACCCGTCACCATCGTTCAGCCATTTCTTGGCGATCGAGGTGGTCAGGACCGGCCAGCCTTCGCGGGTGTCGATCCACTCCTCGATCTGGTCCTTCATGGCCGACTGGCGCAGGTACAGATGCTTGGTGTCGCGCATTTCCAGATCGGTCGAGCCGGAGATGGTCGAATGCGGGTTGATCAGGTCGACCGGGTCCAGCTGCTTGGTGCAGTTGTCGCACTGGTCACCGCGCGCGCTGTCAAAGCCGCAATTGGGGCAGGTGCCCTCGATATAACGATCAGGCAGAAAACGACCGTCCGCCTTGGAATACATCTGCGTCTCGGACACTTCGCGGATCAGGCCCTGTTCATCCAGCACCTTGGCGAAATGCTGCGTCAGCTTGCGGTTCTGTTCTGACGAGGAGCGCCCGAAGTGATCGAACGAGAGGCGGAACCCCTCGGCCAGCTTGGCCTGCACCTCCCACATCTCGGCGCAATACTCGGCCACCGGCTTGCCCGCCTTGGCGGCGGCCAATTCGGCAGGGGTGCCGTGTTCATCCGTGGCGCAGAGGAACAGCACCTCTTGTCCGCGGGCGCGCAGGTAGCGGGCGTAAAGGTCAGCAGGCAGCTGGCTGCCCACCAGATTGCCCAGATGCTTGATGCCATTGATGTAGGGAATGGCGGAAGTGATGAGATGTCGTGCCATGATCTGCGCGCTTGTCCGTCCTGAGGTTCGCGCGTGGTGTACCGACCCAACGCCCAAGAGGCCAGAGCGTGTTGCAAACTGGGCCGTTCGGTTGCGCGGTGTCTTAGTCGCCCTTTTTCGCGCGCTCACGCGTGTTGGACAGCAGGCGGCCCACCATGAAACTGGAGCGCGGTGTGTAGATGTAGCGGGTCCGGGTGTCAGAGGCTCGGCGGCTTTGCATCCGGATCAGGCCAAAGATTACCAGCAACGCATGGCCCACTGCGATCATGACAAACAGCGCGGGCGGGCCATACCTCTCGATCAGCAGTGAGGCGATCCAGGGCGCGGCGATGGCCCCCACCGCGTACCAGAACATCAACGCTGCCGAGAGGGCGATACGTTCTTCCGAGGTGGCAAAGTCATGCGCGTGGGCTGCGGCGATCGAGAAGATCGGAAAGGTGGTCAGGCCGAACAGCGCCGCTGTCAGCATGATTCCGATTGTGGGCAGGCCGGTTGCGGTGGCGGTTAACATGCAACTGGCGATAGCGGCGACGGAGAGCCAGATCAGCACCCAGCGCCGGTCATAGCGGTCCGCCAGCCAACCCGCCGGGTATTGCGCCAGTGCGCCGCCCGCAACGAAAGAGGCCAGAAACAGCGCGATCTGCCCGGTCTGGAGGCCAACGCCGGTGGCATAGATTGGCCCGACCATCCGGAACGATGCGCTTGACAGGGCAGAGACCAGCACCCCCGCCACCGCCAGCGGCGACCGCGCCCATGCAAGGCCCGGCGTCAGGCGTGGCGCTTCTGGCGTTTCTGGTGGGCTGAGGCGTGACAGTGTCAGCGGCAATAGCGCGGCGGTACAGAGCAGCGCCAGCAGCGTGTAGCTGACGTAATGTGCAGGTGGCAGAATGGAAATCATCAGCTGCGCGCCCAGCGAGGCGGTGATGTCGGCCAGTCGGTAGGCCCCGGTGGCGCGGCCCCGGTTTTCGTTGGTCACCTTGGCGTGCAGCCATGCCTCGATCACGGTGTAGCAACCCGCCACACAGATCCCCTGACCAATCCGCAGTGCAGCCCAGGCATAGGGATTGTCGGTCAGGATGTGGCCCAGAATGCCGATGGTCCCCAGTGCGGTGAACGCGGCGAAGGCGCGGGAATGTCCGACGTTGCCCATCAGGCGCGGTGCCCACCAGCACCCCACGAAGAAACCGGCGAAATGCGCCGACCCCAGAAAGCCGATCTGCGCTGTGGTAAAGTTCAGCGACAGGCCTGAAAGTGCATCAAGCGGTCCGACACTGCCGGACGAAAGCTGTAGCAGGATGACGGACAGAAAGAGGGAGGCAAATGAAATGACCAGTCGCATGAGTGAGTTCTGCGCCTTTCCATCCGGGATGTCAGGTGGCTTTGCGACATAAATTTATCTTTTCGACCTTTTACCCGGTGGCGGGTTCGGACCAGTGGGTTAGTCGGTTGTCGGTCAACCGCCACACCTTGGGCGGCAACATCCGCGCGCGCAACCGTTCGACCCGCCATGCGGTTTGTCCGGGGGCATGGGCGGGGTCACAGCGAAACCGCGTCTCGATCCCCGGCGCGCCACCCGCGCCCGGTGTCAGCAGCAGCCCCAGCGGACGGCACAGCCCGACCTCTGCGCCGGCTTCGGCGGCCAGATGCAGACGGCGCACGGGGGTCATGGCGGGTGGTTCGGCCAAATCGGCGACCACCACGGGCGCGGCGCCGCTGCGCAACGCCTCTTCCATCGCCCAGAGGCTGTCATCGGGCCGGTCGGTGGCGGCAAAGATCACATCGCCCGGCGGCAGGATACCCGCCATGCCGCAGGGG
>TARA_R100000789_G_scaffold67590_3_pt1 | contig 69737 bp, 69 predicted proteins | sample TARA_R100000789 | Tara Oceans TARA_R100000789 (sample SAMEA2623403) | marine metagenome | biome: marine biome (ENVO:00000447); feature: mesopelagic zone (ENVO:00000213); material: "saline water (ENVO:00002010), including plankton (ENVO:xxxxxxxx)" | depth 450 m
TTGGTCGTCGATGGCGGCTGGATGGGGCGCTGACTTCTGGCATTTGAAAAGCATGACCCCTGTCCTCAACCTCCTTTCAAGGCAGGGTTGTCTACGGTCTGCAACGTACAGACGTTGAATTGCCAAGCCGGTCCGAAAGACAGCGGTGCGCCCAAGGCGCGAATCAACAGGCGCGCGGCAAGGTCATTGCGGGTCTGAAACTGCCGGCAATCGCCGCCAATTCACTGCGCTGGCATTGTCCGTCATCCACGCAACCGGGCCAAAAGTACCGGTTGCGAAACGCTCCCGGTTTGATTGGGATGACATTGACACACCCGAGACGACAAGGCGGGGAAGGGAGGGGGTAATGCAACGGATGATCGCTCCGCTTTTGGCGGTAATGCCGCTCCGCGGCATGGATGAACCCGGTTGTCGCCCCGACGCGCCACGCTTTTCCCCACATGTCCGCAATCCAACACTTTTCCCGATGTCGCCCGAGAAAAGGCGATCAGAACGACAGAAGTCGGCCAGCCAACTCGCAGCATGGCCATGACCCTCAAGTATAGGAGAACCTGATGAAATTTCTGACTGCTGCCGCCATTGCCTGCGGCCTATCCACCCCTGCCATTGCCGCGCCCTTGTGTGATGATCTCGGCTTTGCCGGGCTGCTGGCCTCTTGCAATCGTGGAGAGCCGATCCAACTGACACTCTCCTCCGGTCAGCCGCTGGGTGAAGACGTGACCCTGCAATCCGGGGCTTACTACAAAATGATCATCACCTCCGACGGATCCGCTGAACTGGCCGTCACGGGGGCAGAGTTCTTTCGCGCGATCTGGATGAATGAGATTGTCATCAACCAGATCGAAATTCGCCCGATGGCCATAGACTCGATCGAATTTGACGCGGAAGGCGTGGCGGAGTTGTCGTTTGTCGCCATCAAACCCGGCACTCACATCCTGCGCATTCCCGGATCGACCGGCGAAACCCAGCAGATCCGCATCAGCATTCAGTAACCCACCGGAGCCTTCAGATATGACCCGTACCCTAGCCTTGACCTTTGCAGTGTTCATTGCCGCTCCGTCCTTTGCGGATGGCGACGCGATCCCTCAGGACACCGTAGACAAGATCACCGCAGTTCTGGCCGATATGAAGTGCCAGATGGACCCTGACGATATCGAGATGGAGGATGGCGGATATGATCTGGACGATGTCATCTGCGAGGGCGGCCATCAGTTCGACATCGAACTGGACGCAGACCTGAATGAGGTCAGCCGTCGCGCCGAATAGCCACCGCAGCCGCGACCAAAGGCCAATGGTCAGCGGTGCAACAATGCCCACAATGTACCAAACCGACCGCAAGGTCCAAGTAGCCAACCGGGAGACATCACATGATCCGATCCATCACACGCCGGGGCGCTTGCGCAGTTTTGGCGATGTTTCTTGCTGCTCCCGTCTTTTCTCAGGATCTGCCTGTTATCCGCGCCGCCGTTCTGAAAATCGGCACCGTGAATTGGGAACTGGCAACCATTGTCGAGCAGGGATTTGACGAGGCGCATGGCTTTGACCTCGAAATCGCGCCGTATGCTGACAATGGCGCAACCCGCGTCGCCGTCGAGGGCGGAGAGGCAGATGTGGCCGTTGCCGATTGGATCTGGGTGGCGCGGCAGCGCGCTGCTGGCAAGGACTATGTTTTTGTCCCCTATTCCAAGGCGGTCGGCGGGCTGGTCGCGCCAAAAGGCAGCGGCGTCACCTCGCTCAAGGATCTGGCAGGCGGCAAGATCGGGATCGCCGGTGGTCCGCTCGACAAGTCGTGGCTGATCCTGCGCGCCTATGCGCAAAAGGAATACGGCATGGACCTCAAGGCCGAGACAGAGCAGGTCTTTGGCGCGCCTCCGCTTATCTTCAAGTCCGGCCTCAGTGGGGACCTGCAGGGGGCCATCAACTTCTGGCACTTCCTTGCCAAGATGAAGGCCGCCGGCATGGAAGAGGTGATCTCGGTCGAGACGGCAGGCAAGGCGCTGGGGCTGAACACCGACACCCCGCTGCTGGGCTACTACATGAAGGAAAGCTTTCTGGCAGCGAACCCCGGTCTGGCGCAGGCGCTGTATGACGCCAGCCGTGACGCCAAAGATCTGCTGGCCAGCGACGACGCCGCATGGGAGGCAATCCGCCCGATCATGAACGCCAAGACCGACGCCCAATTCAACCAGCTCAAATCCGACTGGTTGGCCGGCACACCCGCGCGCGGTCCGGTTGACATCGACGGCGCGAACAAGATGCTGGCGCTGATGTATGACCTTGGCGGGGCCGATCTGGTCGGTAAGGCCACCACTGTGCCCGACGGCCTGTTCGCCGACCTGAACTAAAGCAGATCGCCCGATGAAAGACATGCACGCGGCCACGCCAATCCTGTCGATCATCGGGCTGTTTCTGCTGTGGATCCTTTGCGCCACGCTGACGGCGGACCCGTCGGTCTTGCCGCAGCCGTGGTCGCTGTTCCCCCCCGCCGCGCGCGAAATCGGGTCCGGCGAATTGCCCTTTCACCTTGGCGCCACGCTGTTGCGGGTGATCTGGGCCTTTGCGCTGGCCATGACCATCGGCATCGCGCTTGGCCTTGTCATGGGGCGGTCAGAGTCGCTGAACCGGTGGCTGGACCCGTGGCTGGTGATCTTTCTGAACCTGCCCGCGCTGGTGCTGATCGTGCTGTGTTACCTGTGGATCGGCCTGAATGAGACCGCCGCAATTTTGGCAGTGACGCTGAACAAGATCCCCAACGTCGCCACCGTGATCCGCGAAGGCGCGCGCGCCCTTGATCCCGATCTGGACGCCATGGCGCGGGTCTACCGGATGTCCTGGCTGGCCCGGATGCGCCACGTCACGCTGCCGCAACTTGCGCCCTTCATCACCGCCGCTGCACGGTCCGGCGTGGCGGTGATCTGGAAAATCGTTCTGGTGGTCGAATTTCTTGGCCGTTCCAACGGCGTTGGATTCCAAATTCATTTGTACTTTCAGCTGTTTGATGTGGCTATGGTGCTGGTCTATGCGCTGTCCTTCATAGCTGTGATGCTGGCGGTGGAATGGCTGGTCCTGCAACCTTGGGAACGCCGCATCCGGCGGTGGAGAACCGCGTGATCCGGGTTGACATCACTTCAAAATACTTTGGCGAGCAGCAGGTACTGGGGCCGGTGCGGTTTGACATTCGGCCGGGGGAAACCGTTGCGTTGTTGGGGCCTTCCGGCATTGGGAAATCCACTATCTTGCGGATCATGGTCGGGATCGACACAAGGTTTGAGGGCACCGTGACGCGCCCCGACGATATGGCGATTGTCTTTCAGGAACCGACCCTGCTGCCCTGGCGCAGCGCGCTCGACAATCTGCTGATCGCGCGCCCGACGCTGGGGGGCGGACGCCGCGCGCGCCGCGCTGGCGCGGGTCGGTCTGTCGGGCCGCGACGATGCCTTTCCCGGCCAGTTGTCCCTTGGGCAACAACGTCGGTTGTCGCTGGCGCGGGCCTTTGCCGGATCGCCAGAGTTTCTGGTGATGGACGAACCTTTTGTCTCGCTCGACCCGGAAATGGCCGAACAGATGCTGGCGCTTACAGAGGCTTTGATCACCGAGGCAAAGCCCGCCACCCTTTTTGTGACCCACGCGCGGGCAGAGGCGGATCGGCTGGCCGACCGCACGCTGGTCCTGTCGGGCAAACCCGCGACGTTGCAAGAGGAGGCCGCTGAACATGGTGTTTAGCGACGATCTTTTTCTAGCCGCAGGTCAGCCATGACAGAGGGTCTTTTTGTTCAGGATCTCAGCTTTGCCTATGGTCCCAATCAGGCTCTGGATGGCGTGTCCTTCGATCTGCAGAAGGGCCGCTTTTGCGCTTTGCTTGGCCCCAATGGCGCGGGCAAATCGACGCTGGTGTCGCTGCTGACCCGGCTGTTGGTCTCCCCCTCTGGCACGATCCGCATTGCCGGGCATGACATGCGCCAAGCGCCCGGTCGGGCGCTGGCCAAGCTGGGCGTGGTTTTTCAACAGCCAACGCTGGATATGGATCTGAGCGTGCGCCAGAACCTTGCCTATTTCGCCGCGCTGCACCGGCTGCCGCGCAAGGGGTTGAATGCGCGGATCGACACCGTGCTGGCGCGGCTGGATATGGCGGAACGCGCACATGAAAAGGTCCGCGCGCTGAACGGCGGCCACAGACGGCGCACCGAACTGGCCCGGTCATTGCTGCATGACCCACAGGTGCTGCTGCTGGATGAACCCACCGTCGGGCTGGATGCGTCCTCACGCGCCGGGATCGTCGCCCATGTGCATAATCTGGCCGCGCAGGGGATGTGCGTCCTGTGGACGACCCATCTGACCGATGAGGTGCGCGACACCGACGATCTGCTTGTACTGCACAAGGGGCAAATCCTGACGAGCGGTCAAGCGGGTGGAGTGCGCGGCGATCAAAGCCTGTCGAACTGGTTCCTGAACCAGACGGGGACCACCGTATGAGCGGGTGGCTGATCGCCCTGCGCGCGATCGTCGGGCGTGAATTCTTGCGCTTTATCCACCAGCGCGAAAGGTTTCTGTCGGCGTTGGTGCGCCCGCTGGTCTGGCTGCTGATCTTTGCTGCCGGGTTCCGTGCGGCGCTGGGCCTGTCGATCATCCCGCCCTATCAGACCTATATCACCTATGAGACCTATATCGTTCCCGGCCTGTGCGCGATGATCCTGCTGTTCAACGGTATGCAAAGCTCTCTGTCGCTGGTCTATGACCGCGAAATGGGTTCAATGCGACTGCTGTTGACCAGCCCGCTGCCGCGCTGGTGGCTGCTGTTCTGCCGCCTGCTGGGGGCCAGCGCGATTTCCGTTCTGCAGGTCTATGCTTTTCTCGCAATCGCGGCGCTGTTTGACATCACCATGCCGCTTTGGGGCTATGTTGCCGTGCTGCCGGGCCTGTTTCTGGGCGGTCTCATGCTGGGGGCGCTGGGCCTTGTGTTGTCCAGCCTTGTCCGCCAGCTTGAGAATTTTGCCGGCGTGATGAACTTTGTCATTTTCCCGATGTTCTTTCTGTCTTCGGCGCTCTACCCGCTGTGGAAAATGGCCGAAAGTTCAGAGCTTTTGTATGGTATCTGCGCGCTTAACCCGTTTACCCATGTGGTCGAACTGATCCGCTTTCTGTTGTACCTGCAATTCAACTTGGGAGCGCTTCTGTGGGTCGTCGGGTCGACCGTCGTCTTTGGGTTGCTTGCCCACTGGGGCTACGATCCGGCGCGTGGCTTGATGAAGCGCAAGGTCTGAGAACGCCCCGTTCAGCAAATCTGACGACCTTCCTTGCTAGCGTTTGACCATTGGACCGGGATGCACCGGCGTCCAATTTGATTGCGGGGGCTGGACGCGCCAACACGCAATCGCCGTCTCTTGTCCGGGTTGCGGTCCGGTTCGAACCGGCGCAAACGCGCGGACCGTCGGTGACTCATATGCAATGCAGACCAGTCGGATGGCAACTGCACTTGACGCAACCTTAAGTTGCAACTCGGTTCGGCGTGGTTCTGCCCCGGTAGCGGGATGGCCATGATATGACCGATCGTTCTCTCCGGTGGTGGCGAAGGGAGAAGTTATTAACCCTCTGACCAGGTTCGAGAAAATCAACGGAATTTGAGCTATATGCCTTTGGCTTATAGCGCCATCGGTATTTCGTGTTTCATGCCCTCTGTCGCCGTGACGTAGTATCCGACGGCATACAACGCAGGATCAACACGCCGGAGGCGTATGACCAAGAAGCCACGACATATCGTCTGCATCACCAAGAACGGAACCAACCCTGCCTATCAGGGGGCGCGGATCGGGGTGCGCCGTATCGCGGAGCGGGCGGGCTGCAGGGTGACGTCCCTCTGGCCGCAGACGCCGGATGATCCGGAAGAACAGGCCGCGCTTTTGCGGGCCGCCCTGAAAGAGTCCCCCGATGCGATCATGATCGCACCGGCCGATCCGGCGCGATTGGATCCCGAACTGGAACTGGCACGCGCGGCGGGCCTGCCGATCGTCTCTTTTGTCAGTCGGTCGGCCGCGATCGCGCCGGACTGCTTTGTCACCTCTGACAATCGCGCACTGGCGGAGGGTATCGCGGTGCATCTCTTTTCTGCGCTGAACGGGCGGGGACGTGTCGGCATCATCGAAGGCAATCCCGCGTCAGAGACCAGCGCCCCCCGCACCGAGGGGTTCATGGCCGCCATTGACGGCGCTCCGGGCATCACGCTGGCGGCGCGTGGGGTCGGCTATTATCAGCGCGACCAGGCAGCCATGGCCACGAAGGCGATGCTGGACAAAACGCTCGATCTGGACGGAATGCTGGTGGCCAATGATTTCATGGCGCTCGGCGTCATTGACGAATTGCGACAGGCTGGCTTGTCGATTCCGGTCGTCAGCGTGAACGCCATGCCGCAGGCCATTGAGTCGCTGCATAACGGTTCTCTTCTGGCTACCTCGGCCTTTGACGCGATGAAGATCGCCTGCACCGCCACTATGGCCACGCTGCGGCTGTTGGATGGTCGCGACGTGCCCGAGAATATCATGCTTCCGGTCGAGATCGTGACCGTACGCAACTGCGCCCCGTGGGAGCGGGGATACGAAGACCGTCCATTGCCTGTCTGGGAGGACATCGTCGGACGATAACGGATTTGCAAATTAAGGGGAGGAAGACATGTCGTTTATAAAAACCATCGCGGCCGCCGTTATCGGGCTGGCACTGGCCAGCCCGATTCAGGCGCAAGACACGCGCGATTTCCTGATCTCGACCGCCGGAACGGGCGGGTCGTTCTATCCGGTGGGGGTGGGCATCGCCACGCTGGTCAAGCTGAAGCTGGGAACCCGGCCCGAGGGCAAGATCAACCTGTCAGCGCTGACCTCGCAGGGGTCTTTTGACAACGTCAACATCTTGTCGGACGGGCGTGCGGATTTTGGCGTCATCCAGTCTCTGATGGTCGATTTCGGCTATCACGGCACCAATGATTTTGAGGGCAAACCCAAGGAGACCCTCCGCGCCGTCACCGCGTTGATGTTCAACACCAACCAGTTCATCACCTACAAAGAGAACGCGCCCACCGGGACGATCAGCGACATTCTCGACATGCAGGGATCCAAGGTCGTTCTGGGGACCAAGAATTCGGGCGGGTTGCTGGAATATCGCCTGTTCATCCAAAAGCTGGGCGCACCACAGGGCGAGGGCTTTTTCAATGAAAGCTATATGGGGTTCCGCCAGCGGGCCGAGGCGCTGATCAACGGCAATCTCGACGGTATCAACCTGACTTCCGGCATTCCCAACTCTTCCGCCACGCTGGCGCTGTCCAGTTTGGGCGACAAGGCCGTTCTGTTAGGCTTTACCGAAGAACAGCTTGCCAAAGTCACCGACGGCACCGTCTGGGGGCCCTATACGATCCCGGCAGGCACTTATCCCGGACAAGATGCGGACCTGCAGACAGTGGCGCAGCCCAATCTATTGGTGACGACGGCCGACACGCCCGAGGACGTGGTCTATGAGGTGGTCAAGACCATGTATGAAAACCTGCCCTTCCTGCGCAGCGTGCATGGGTCGCTGAATGACCTGTCTCCCGAAAATGCGCTCAAGGGTATCACCGTTCCGCTGCATCCCGGGGCGATCCGGTATTACGAAGAGATCGGCATCACGGTGCCAGATCATCTGAAGCCGGTTTGAAGGATCAGCCGTGACCGACACCTCGCTTTCCGAGTCGCCCGTGGGGAGGGACGCAATGCGCGTCCCTCCCGCATGGCTACGCTGGTTCACGGCCACCGCCGCGTTGGTGACGGCGGTGATCCACCTCTATTACAACTCGATCGGGCTGATTTCCGAGTTGCGCTTTGCCGCACTGCACTTCGGTCTGTTCGGTCTTATCTGCGCCCTGACCGTCCCGGCGCGGAAATCGGTGCTGGTACGGGGGCCGGTCGCCTTGGGCATCGACATCGTGCTGGGGCTGACCGCGCTGTTCTGCGGGATCTATTTCATTGGCGGCGAAGACGCCTACTGGGAGCGGGGCGGCCGCATGGCCGGACTTGACTGGTATGTGGCGCTTGGTTCGATCCTGCTGGCGCTGGAATTCCTGCGCCGCTGCATGGGAATTATGATCCCTATTCTGATCGTCGTGGCGCTGAGCTACGCGGCGTTCTGGGGCCAGCACATCCAGGGCGTTTTCCGCTTTCCCGGCATCGCCGTCGAAGAGCTGATCGCGCGCGCCTATTTCGTCAATCTGGGTCTGTTCGGCGACATCGCACAAATTTCGATGACCTACGTCTTTATGTTTGTGCTGTTCGGCAGCTTTCTGGTGAAGTCGGGCGCATCCGATTTCATCATCGACCTCTCGCGTGCCATTGCGCGCCGGGCCATCGGCGGGGCCGGGATCGTTGCGGTTCTGGGCTCTGCGATGATGGGATCGATTTCGGGCGCGGCGGTGGCCAATATCGTCACCACCGGCGTCGTGACCATCCCGTTGATGAAACGCTCGGGCTATAAGGGCACCTTTGCCGCGGCGGTCGAAACCGCTGCCTCGACCGGCGGACCGCTCTTGCCGCCGATCATGGGGGCCGGGGCCTTTGTGATGGCAAGCTATACGCAGATTTCCTACCTGACGATTGCCGCCATCGCGGTGTTGCCCGCGATACTTTACTTTCTATCGGTGATTTACTTGATCCGGATGCAGGCTCTGAAAAACGGCTTGACCGAGTTCGAAGATGAAGATGCCCGCCCGGTGAGCCAGGTGCTGCGCGAAGGTGGTTTCACTCTTGCGCCGGTGGTGATCCTGATTGTGTTGCTGGTCGTGGGCTACACCGCGACCTACGCCGCCTCTGGTGCCATACTTGCCAGTATCGCCTTTTCCTGGCTGACGCCGCGCCCGATGAAGCCGCGCGATGTGGTCGAGGCGGTGATCGACGGAGTCAAGAATGCGACCCCGACCGCGATCCTGTTGATCAGCATCGGCCTTTTGGTGGGTGTGCTGGGCACAACCGGCTTTGGGCCGACCTTTTCCTTAATGATCATCGAATGGTCTGGCGGGTCGTTGATCGTGATGCTGGGTCTGATCACGCTTGTGTCGCTGGTCTTGGGCATGGGGCTGCCGGTGACGGCGGCCTATATTGTGCTGGCCACGATTTCGGCTCCGTCTCTGGCCGACCTGATTACCACCACTAATATGATTGAGGTGCTGACCAGCGGCGCGGTTCCAGAGACGGTGTCGATGATGCTGAGCCTTGTCGATCCGGGCATTGGAGAGCGTCTGGCCGCCGGTCTGACCGAGGCCGAGGCCCATGCCCTGCTGGCGACCATGCCGCTGGAATTGCGCGCCGCGCTGCGGCCCGAGTTGCTGGACCGCGAGCTGATGACCGCCTCACTGCTGGCGGCGCATATGATCATCTTCTGGGTCTCACAGGACAGCAACGTGACACCGCCGGTCTGTCTGCCCGCCTTTGTTGCGGCGGCCATCGCCAAAAGTCCGCCCATGGCCACCGGCTTTGCCGCCTTCCGGCTGTGCAAGGGGCTGTACATCATTCCGCTGCTCTTTGCCTTTACGCCCCTGCTCAGCGGCGACTGGGTGCAGATGTTCGCCGTTTTCCTACCGGCGATGCTGGGGCTGCATGCGCTGTCCGCGGCCATGAGCGGGATCTTGGAGCGCCGGATCGGGCTGATCGGACGGGGCGTTGCCGCAAGTTTTGGCGTGGCGCTGCTCTGGCCGGTGGGCGTGGTGGTTCACGCGGCGGTTGGCGTGGTCTATCTGGTCTGGGCGGGCTATGACTGGCGCCAAAGACGCGCGGCGATCGGCGCGGCGGTCGAGGCGAGGCAGGCCTGAGTTTGAGTTCGGACACCACACAACACATTCCCGCCAGGCGGATCGGGCTGTCTTCGGCGCTGTTCACCGTCACGGCGGTTCTGGCGACGCTGGGCGCGTTGTTCGACGTGCGCCCGGCCCTTGTCCTGGGGGCCACGACGCTGGGGCTGTTCGTGCTGATCGAATTCCACCGCATCCCGCGTGTGCAGCAGATCGCCGCGCTGGTGCTTGTTGCCATCGCGACGGTTTCGGCCCTGCGGATGGGGGATGTGCTGCATGTCTACGGCGACGGGTTGGTGCGCACGTTGCCATTCTTGCTGGTCTTTGCCGCTGTCGGCTGGCTGCGCAAGGCGGCCGAGCAGAGCCCGTCGATCCAGGCGTTGCGCGACGGCATGGGCGAAATGCGCGAAGGCCACCGCTTTTTGTCGCTGGCGCTGTCGGCGCATGTGATGGGGGCGGGGTTCAACCTAGCCGGGATCGGATTGCTGGCGCCCATGCTCGACGGCAAAGTGACCGGCGCCGATACCGCCAGACGCCTGCGCTGCGCAATCTTGTGGGGGTTCAGCACGGCGGCAAGCTGGTCGCCATTCCTTGTAGGCACCGCGGCGGTGCTGACTGCCTTGCCCGCCATTGGATGGACCGACGCCCTGCCCTACGGCCTGGTGATGGCGGCGGGGTTCCTGATCTGGTCGGTGGTGTTCGACAACCTGACCCGGCGAAACCCTCCGGTGCGGTCGTCGGCTGCGCCGCCGCTGGGGCAGCTTGGCCTGTTGCGTCCGGTGGGGCGTCTGTTGCTGGCAATATTGGTGCTGTTCGCCCTGACCATGGGCCTGATCGAGGGCGTCGGCATGGCACTGACCACGGCCATCGCCATCGTCGGCCCGCTATATGCGACTGGCTGGATGTTGCTGGTTCATGGCCACCGCAACGGCGCGCGTGTCGGCAACGCCGCAGTCCAGGTGATTTCGGGCTATCAGGGGATGCGCACAGAAACCACGTTGTTTGTGGCGGCGAACATCTTTGGGGTCGCCATGTCTGAGGTGCTGCCGGGCATGGCCGGAGATGTCTTGGGCTTTTGGCAGGGCGGGCCGACTGGGGTGTTCTTTTTCGACACCCTGATCATTCTGTGGATTTTCTTGGCCATCTGCGCCATCGGCATTCATCCGATCGTGTCGCTGGTGGTTTTCACCTCGGCCTTCGCCCCCGACACGCTGGGGATTCCCCAGCCTCTGCTGGCGGCCACCATGATGGCGCTGTGGGGGATGGGGACGTCGGTCTCACCGCTTTCGGGCACGACACTGATCATGTCGCAACTCTCGGCCGTATCGTCCTTTACCATCGCGTGGCGCTGGAACGGGCTGTTCTATTTTCTCAGCAGCTTTTGGGTGGCGGCGGTCATCACCATGGCGCGTTAAGGACCCGCCCCGGCGTGTTGGTCACACGGGGGCGGGGGCTGGGCTCAGACCATGCCGCCATTGGGCTGAACGATCTGGCCGTGCACCCAGGACGCGCGTTCAGAGGCCAAAAAGCTGACGACCTCGGCCACCTCGGCTGGCTGGCCGACGCGGTTGAACGGGCTCATCCCGCCAGAGCGTTGAACGGCGGCCTCGTCCTTGCCAGAGCGGAAGAGATCGGTGTCCACGGGGCCGGGGGCCACGCCGTTCACCCGTACACCACGTCCGGCCAATTCCTTGGACATCGACCGCAGAAGGGACTCCACCGCAGCCTTGCTGGCCGTATAGGGGCCGCCGCCGGGAACGGCGACGCGGACCATCGACGTGGTCAGACCGATGATAGTGCCGCCATCGGACACCCGGGCCGCCGCCGCGCGCAGCACGTTGAAAGCGCCGACGATATTGACCTCGACCAGAGCGCGGAACCGGTCGTCCGGAAACTCTGCAAGCGGTCCTGGCAGCACGTTGATCCCGGCATTGGCGACGACACAGTCCGGGGCCTTGCCAAGCGCGTCGAACACCGCCGCAACCTGCGTGGGATCGCGGATATCGGCCTCGTGCATCGTGATGGTCGCGCCATCGGGCGCGTCTGGCTGTGCCGGTTTGGCGCTGGTATAGGTCAGCGCCACATCGAATCCGTCCCGTGCGAGCGCCTGGACGATGGCCGCCCCGATCCCTCGCGAGCCGCCGAATATTAGTGCTGTCTTGCGTGTCATGCTGGTATCCTTTCCTTGGGGCGCGCCCTGCAGCCCGCCGTCTTAGGTGTTGATCTTGACGATCCGTTGTTCGGTCATTTCTTCGCCCGCGTATCGCGGGCCTTCGCGCCCGAACCCGCTGTTCTTGGTGCCGCCATAGGGCATCAGGTCCACGCGTGAGAACGAAATTTCATTGATATGCACGCCCCCACCTCCAGATGCCGCGCCGCGCGGAAGGCATCGTTTAGCCGGTTGGTGAACACCCCCGTGGCCAACCCTTCGGGGGCGGCGTTCACGATGTCGATGGCCTCGTCCAATGTGTCGAAGGGGATGAGGCAGAGCACCGCGCCAAAAGCCATCATCGCACGTCGTAGGGAACTGCGCCGCCCAGTCGAGGCTCGCGCTGCGTTGATGCGAGGATGCTCCGTCCGCCCGGAACGCCGCATGGGCGACCGAGATCATCGGGTCGACTTGCGCCGTGTCTGTTTCTCGTTCGCGGGCGACCGGCGACCGGCTGTACTTGTCCAATACATCCAGCCGTTTGCCTGTGCCGGGAACTGCGACTTCGTCTATCAGCAGGCTCAACGTCCGATGATTGACATCCCTGGCGGGCGGAGTTGCGTCATCGCTCATGTCAGGTCCTTCGCACATCACAGCCAGAGAATTTTCTTGCGGTAGTCGAGGTCGTCCAACAGGTCTGAGGCAGGTCCTTCGTGGAACACGGCCCCCTGTTCCATCGCGTAGACCCGGTCGGACAGCGCCAGCACCAAGTCTAGGTTGTGCTCGACGATGATGATGGGGACGACCGTGCGCAGTTGGTCGAGCACGCGGAACAGATCCTCGACGACGGCGGGCGCAAGGCCCTCGAACGGTTCGTCCAGCAACAGCAGCTTTACGTCCGCCGACAGTGCCCGTGCGATGGCCAGCATCTGCTGTTCGCCGCCCGACAGGAAATCCGCATGGCTGGTGATACGTTCCTTGAGGCGGGGAAAGTAGTCAAAGATCCGCTCTTCGGTCCAGTAGGCCCCGCCTTCGCCGCGTGGCCGGGCCAGACGACCCAGCGCAAGGTTGTCACGCACCGTCATCCCCGAAAACAGCCCGCGTCCCTGCGGCACATATCCCACACCGGCGCGGGCGACGTCGGGCGCGGACATGCCGGCAATGTCGGTGCCCGCGAATTTCACCGTGCCGTCGCGCGGGCGCACCAGTCCCGAAACGGATTTGAGGAAGGTTGATTTGCCCGCGCCGTTGCGGCCCAGCAGGGCCACGATCTCGCCTTGGCGGACCTCCAGTGCCGCTCCGTTCAGGATGTGGCTTTTGCCGTAGTAACTGTGCAGATTCTCGACCTGTAGCACCGGGGTGCCTTGTGCCTCGTTCGCCGCGCGGGCTCCGGTCACGGCGGGGGTGCCGGTGCCGGTGTAGACTTCTTGAACGCGCGTGTCGTTGCGGATTTCGTCCGGCGTGCCGGAGACGAGAACAGCGCCGTCGTTCATTACCGTGACCACGTCCGACAGGCCCAGAATGCGGTCGATGTCATGTTCCACGATCAGCACGGGGATGTATTGCGCCATCGTGGTGATCAGTCGCGAAACCCGCTCTCGTTCGGCGGCGGCCAGCCCAGCCAGCGGTTCGTCCAGCAGCAGCATCTGCGGCTTGGTGGCCAGCGCGATGCCCAGATCCACAAGCCGCTGTCCGCCATACGACAGATCGGCGCCCAGCGTGTCCTCAATCCCCTCCAGTCCGAGAAACCGGATCAACTCTGCGGTTTCTGCGTCAATGTCGGTGTAGCTGTCCACATCCCTCCACATATTGTAGCGCCCGGCGTGCTGGGCCTGAAAGGACAACCGCAGGTTCTCGCGAATGGTCAGGCCCTCGAAAAGCGAGGTGATCTGGAAACTGCGCGCCAAACCCGCCTGGCTGATCCGGTGCGGCGGCAGTCCAGCGATAGAGTGGCCATCCAAGGTGATTTGCCCGCCGGTTGGCGCATACTTGCCGGAGATCAAGTTGAACAAGGTGGTTTTGCCCGCCCCATTCGGCCCGATCAGCGCATGAATCTGTCCCGGTGCCACGCTTAGCCCGGCTTCGCGGACGGCCCGGATGCCGCCGAAATTCTTCGACACGCTAGTTGCACTCAGAACTTCGGCCTTTTTGAACGGTGCTGGCCGCAGCGAGGCGGGCAGGTCAAGCCCCTCGTAGATTTTGCGATTGGACATGGCCGCCGCGGTGTCGGGCGGTGGGCTTAGCGTGTGACGGATCTTTTGCACGATGCCGACGATGCCGCCGGGCAGGTACATGACGAAGCCGACAAAGACGATCCCGAACCAGAACAGCCAATCAGAGGTCCAGCCCGACAGCACCTCGCGGAAGAGGGTGAAAAACAGCACCCCGACGGCGGGTCCAAGGATGTGGCCGCGCATTCCACCAATCACGACCATAGCCAAAAGTTCACCCGAGAATTCGATCGAGGTACTCTCGGCGGTGACGATATAGTGCTGAAAGCCCGACAGGATGCCGCCGAGGCCCGTCACGGTCGACGACAGCACGAAAACCCCCAGCTTGTAGCGGTTGACTGCGTAGCCCTGAAATTCGGCCCGCTCCTGGTTCTCGCGGATCGCTTTCAGGACATGGCCAAAGGGCGAATGCACGACGCGGATCAGGCCGAACAGGACAACCAGTCCGATCGCAGCGGTGAAATAGTAGTAGGTCAGGTTGTCGGACAGGTCCAAGGGCAGCAGGGTCGACCGGTCAAAGCCGCCCAGCCCGTCCTCGCCCCCGGTGACGGCCGTCCAGCGAAAGGCGATGGAGAATGTCAGAGCTGACAGTGCCAGTGTCATCAGCGCGAAATATACGCCACGGCGGCGCAGCAGCAGCGCACCGACGATCAGCGACAGCAACGCGACAAAGACCAGCCCTGCCAGCATCGGCAGCAGTATCTGGCCATGGAACAGGTGTTTTTGCGCCAGCGCGGCGGCATAGGCGGCAAGCCCGAACCACGCGGCATGACCAAAGGACACCAGTCCGGTGTAGCCCATCATCATGTTCAGACCCAGCGCAGAGATGGCCAGCACCACGATCTGCGTTGCGGTGGAGCTGGTCAGCCCCAACAGAGGAACGACAAAGGGCAGGGCAAGCAGGACCAGCGCCGAGCCGATAAGAGTAGCGGTTTTGTCGTGCATCTCAGGACTCAAACTTTTGGATCGACTCGCCCAGCAGGCCGCGCGGGCGCAGCAGCAGGATGAGGAACATCAGCACATACATCGACGCCTCAGAGGCAGCGGGCAGAAAGAACACGGTGACGCCGCGCACGACGCCCACCAGCATCGCTGCGCAGACCACGCCCCAGAAACTGCCCAGCCCGCCAATGATGACGACGACAAACGCGATGGTCAGGATTTCCGCGCCCATGGCTGGATGCACGGTGGTGATCGGGGCGAACATCGCGCCGCCCAAGGCCGCAAGGCCCACACCCAGCATCACCACGGCCGTCATGTAGGGCTGCAACCGGATGCCAAGCGCCGCAACCATGTCGGGATCCTGGATTCCCGCACGCACCACACGGCCGAACGAGGTCTTGTTGAGCAGCAGCCAGATCGCCGCCAGCACCGCTGCGATCACCGCCAGCATCAAAAGCCGGTATTTCGAAAAGAGGAACGGGCCAAGGATGACTGACCCACGGATTTCAGACGGTAGATTGGCAGGCAGCGGGGCCGAGCCCCAGAGCATTCGGATCCCCTGTTCCGCCACCAACGCCAACCCGAAGGTCACCAGCAGGCTGAGGATCGGGTCCTCGCGGTAAAAGCGGCGCAGGATGAACCGTTCGAACAGGATGCCCAGCAGGGCCACCAGAACGGGCGAAACCACCACGCCCAGTGTGAACCCGGTCACGCCCGAAATAGTGACAAAGACATAGGCCCCAAGGGCGTAGAACGCGCCATGTGACAGGTTCACGATGCCGCCCACGCTGAAGATCAGCGACAGGCCAAGAGCGATAAGGAGGTAATACCCGCCGAGCACCAGGCCGTTCACGACCTGCTCGAGCAGAAAGACGATCTGCATGAAGTTTCTGTGTCCCTTTTTGCGCCGCGCCCCCCTGTGTCGGGCGCGGCGGCGGTGTCGAATTATGCCGGCAGCTTGCAGGCGCCGTTTTCGACCGATGGGTAGATTGTGGTCAGCGGCTGATCGACGGCAGGCACAGGGTCGCTCAACGACAGCATGTCGTGCACATCGTCATAGGTGCCTTCCTCCTTGACGCTGAAGGCATAGGCCTCTTGCACAAGCTGGTGGTCCTCGGCGCGGAAATAGGCCGGGCGGTTCTTCATGATGTCGAACTCGGACCCGCTTTCGAGGTACTCAATCAGTTCCGGTGTCGCAGCGCCGCCGGTTTCCTGCATCGCCTTGGCCATGATCTGGATCGCGATGTAGGAAATCCACGCGTGGTTTTCCGGGATCTTGCCGTACTTCGTCTGAAAGCGTTCGACAAAGGCCTTGCTTTCCGGTGTGTCCAGCGTGTGCAGCCAGACGGTGGGCCAGGTGCCCGACAGGTTGCCGGTGCCGGCGGCCCAGGCGTCCGCGGTGTTCAGGTTAAAGCCGATCATCGGGTAGGGCAGGCCGAACTCTGCATATTGCTTGACGAAGTTGGTCACCTGATTGCCAGCAAGGTTGAGACAGACATAGTCCGGGTTGGCCTGCCGGATCTTGAGGATGAAGGGGCTGAAATCGGTGACATCCGTCGCGATCAGCTCATCCCCGATCAATTCAGAGTCGTTGCGGTCAAAGAACGCCTTGGCCGCTGTCAGCAGGTCGTGACCGAAAACGTAGTCGGCGGTCAGCGTAAAGAACTTTTTGCCCGCGATGTTCTCTTGCTGCTTGAGCGAGGTGCCCACGGAATTGACCATCACGGTGTTGGGAATGTCGGTACAGAACATGTAGGGTGAGCAGCGTTCGCCGCGCAGTACGTCAGACCGCGGACCCACCGCGATGAACAGCTTTTCGTTGCGCGCCGCAACCTCGGAGATGGCCAGCGAGGTGGCAGAGCTGATCTCGCCAAGGATGAAATCCGCGCCGTCCTGTTCCAACATCCGCTGCGCTTTGGTCGCGCCGTTTTCGGGGTTGATGGAATCCTCGCTCATCAGGTCGATCATGCGGCCCGCGACTCCGCCCGCTGCATTGATTTCCTCGACCGCGAGACTGGCACCATCGACGGCCCAGCCGCCCAACGTGCCAAGAAAGCCGGTCATCGGGGTCAGGTGGCCGATCTTGATTGGCCCGGATTGCGCCCGCACAAGCGCCGGGGCACCCAGTAGCGAAGCCGCTGCTGTGCCAGTGGCAATCTTGAGAGCGGATCTGCGGGTGAAGAGCGTTCCGGCGCCGCCGGAAACGGTCCGCTTGCGAAAAGTCATGGTCTTTCCTCCCTGTCGTGGCGGGCCTTTTCGGCCTCGCACAGGGACCATCGTAACAATTGCGCAGGACGACAAATAATACCGAATTCGGAACGGCGTATAAGCTTGCATTATACCCCGGCGCGCAGGTAGATTTTTCACCATGGATATTCGTCAGCTTCGCTACTTCGTCCGCATCGTCGAGATGGGCAGCCTGTCCAAGGCGTCCCAAAGCCTGCATGTGGCGCAGCCCGCGCTCAGCCAGCAGGTTGCCAAGCTTGAAGATCAGGTGGGCAAGCAACTGCTGGTCCGGTCCTCTCGCGGCGTCACCCCGAATGAGACGGGCCGTGCATTGTATCACCATGCCCGGCTGATCCTGCGGCAGTTCGAGCAGGCGATGACCATCGCCCGATCCGACAATGGCGAGATTACCGGCGTTGCCTCGGTCGGGTTGCCTGCGACAACCGTTGCGGCCGTGGGCTTGCCGTTGGTAAAACGCGTGCGAGAGAAATATCCTGGCATTTCTCTGAACGTGGTCGAAGCCATGAGCGGCCATGTCGCGCATCTGATCCGCCAAAACCGGCTGGATTTGGCTGTCCTGTTTTCGCGCGATCTGCCCAGCGATCTGTCGGTCGAACCATTGATGGTCGAAGAGTTGTTCCTGATCTTGCCGGGTGAAAGTGACCTTTTGTCCGGTCGCGACAGCGTGACGATGAGCGAAATGGCAAAGGTGCCGCTGGTCCTGCCGACCTCGGATCACGGGTTGCGCAAGCGCATTGAGGCAGAGTTCGAAAGCAGGGCGCTGTTCCCGAATGTCGTGGCCGAAATCGATTCACTGTCGCTTGTGATGAACGCGGTGCATGACAAGATCGGCGGCACGATCAAGCCGATGGGCGCGATCATGCAAGAAGGGCAACGCGGGCGATCTTTCCGCTGTCTACGGGTCTCGGATGCCTCATTCCATCGGTCGAACTACCTGTATTCCTTGCCGCCCAACGCGCTTAGCTCTGCTGCCAGCGTGGTCGCGCATGAATTGCGCATCGTCGTCGAGGATCTCGTTGCCTCGTCTGAATGGACCGGCTTTTTTCCAAGGCCAGAGCCCGGTGACCGGCCCCCGGCCAGCTCTCGCGAGATCGCCTGATTGGGGGCGGTCTTTAGGTTATTCGCCGGTAACCTACGTCGAAATACCCCGATGGCCAGCGCCGTAATCCAGTAACAAAGGCCGTTGTGGCTCTCTAAGGTTCGTTCTTGCCAAAATTCGAGTGGGGGCGGCCAGCCGGGCAAAGGTCATAGCCTGCCCCTGCATCATCCCTCCGACCGGACGCATGCGGCTGGCTTTAAGTCCTATAGGTGCCGGTCCGGTGACGGCGTCCTTGATCCTCCGTCATCAATAGCTCTGTCGGGATCTGTCGGGCGCTTAGCCTCTTTGGGTGTTGAGCAGATTTGTCGACCCTGCGGCGTGTTCTGGATGCAGCCGGTCCCCGGACAGTTTCCGTCCTGTAAAACCTGCGTTTTCGTGACGCGGACCTTGTCTTTCATGGCCGGGTGAGGCTTGCAAAAGTCGGGGTATCGCTGATCGGTATAGCACCCCTGTGGCCCCGATCCCAAACGGCGCAATAGCGGTTGCGACGGTCTTTAGTCGGTGGTTCGGGGTGGTTCCTTACAGCCTTGGTGGGTTTGCGGTAGCGAAATTGTCTCTGCGACACTGACGTCTATCAAGCAGCGTAGGCTGATCAGGTCGGCAATCCACCCGTCTTGAAACAGGGCTTTGTCTAGACGTTGCGCAGCCAATGCTTGTTTCTTTAAGTGACGACAAGATTGAAGAATTTTACGTCGACGCAAGACTCACTTGATAATGCCGACATTAATATCTATCAAAGATTGGCGACCCGACAAGGCTGGGCGCAGATGTTTGGATAGACCCCATAATGAGCAGCCCGACAAAAACCTCTCGCGCAGAAGACATCTATCGGACACTCAAGGAAGAGATCCGGTCCAACCGTCTTCATCCCGGCGCACAAATTCCTGAGCCGGAGCTTGCAGGACGGCTTGACGTCAGTCGGACCACTCTGCGCGAGGCGCTGATCCGACTGGAGGCCGACGGGCTGGTGGAGTTGATCCCGCGTCGGGGGGTCCGCATTCTGCCACTGCGGGCGGACGACATGGGCGAGATCTATGAAATTCTGACGGCTCTGGAAGCAGACGTGGCGGTTGCAATGGCGCGCAAGAGGCCCGCCGCACATGAATTGCAGCCACTGCAAGACGCCATCGACGCCATGCAGCGCGCTGTCGACATGGAAGATCTGGATGCTTGGGCAGGCGCAGACGACAGGTTTCATACAGTCTTTCTGGAGATACACGGCAACCGTCGCTTGAAAAGAGTTGTCGAGACACTTTCGGATCAGGCGCACCGTGCCCGCATTGCGACCTTGCACCTGCGAAATATTCCCAAACGCTCGACGGAAGAGCATCAAGCTATTCTGGACGCGATACTGGCGGGCGACGCGAAACAAGCCCGAAAAGCTCTGCGGTCGCACCGAGCACGCGCCGCACGCGAGCTTTTGGACATTCTTGATAAACTCTCTCAACTCTAATGGTGGTGCTTGGAATGACGAACACATGCAGAATCGCGGTGATCAAGGGTGACGGCATCGGCAAAGACGTCGCGAACGCGGCGATGGAGGTGGCGCAGGCCGCGACATCCCGTGTTGGTGGTTGCGCCCTACGGTTCGACGAAATCCTAGCCGGGGCGGGATACTACGCCGAAACCGGGCAGGACATCGAACCGGGCGGCGAAGTGCGGGTCGGAGAGGCGGATGCCATCTTTCTGGGGGCCATCGGACTGCCCGCCATTCGCCACGCAGACGGAACAGAAATCAGCCCGCATCTAAGACTGCGGGACCGCTATGGCTTGTACGCAGGTGTGCGCCCGGTGAAGGCCTATCCCAATGCGCCACAACGGCTGGCCGATCCGCGGGCGGCAAACATCGACATGGTCATCCTGCGCGAGTCCACTGAAGGGTTGTTCTATTCCGCCGCCGTCCACAACCGCAGCCAGATCATCGGTGATACAGAAGTACGCGACACGCTGCGAATCACCCGCGCGACCACCGAAAAGCTGCATCGGTTCGGGTTTCGCCTTGCAGAAAAGCGCAAAGAGCGCGGCAAAGGCGGGCGATTGACCTGTGTAGACAAGGCCAATGTCTTTGCCTCCATGGCGTTTTTCCGCAAAATTTTCGACGAAATTGCACCCGAATTCCCGGGCGTGCAGGCGGATCATGCCTATGTCGATGCGCAGGCGTTGAACCTGATCCGCAATCCGTGGGACTATGACGTCATGGTCATGGAAAACATGTTCGGAGATATCCTGTCCGATCTGGCGGGTGGTCTGGTCGGCGGTATGGGCATGGCGTCCTGCGCCGAGATCGGGGATGAAACGGGACTGTTTCAACCGGCCCACGGCAGCGCGCCGGACATCATGGGGCAGGACAAGGCAAATCCGTTGGCGGCGATCCTGTCGTCGGCTTTGATGCTGGAATACCTAGCAGAAAAGACGGGGAACGCGCGGTTCGATGAAGCGGCGCAGTTGATCGATGACGCGGTGCAGGCCGGGTTTGAGGCCAATGCCCTGCGCCCGATGGAATTTGGCGGCGACATGGGAACGCGGGCCGTCACGACAGAAATCCTGTCACGGGTGACGGCCCGCGTTTCTGCCTAGCGACGGACCTCAGAACAGGGCGAAATCCCCGACCATCAGGTTGCGCGCCATCCACGGCGTCTGCGTGAGCAGATCGGCCGGGGCCGCGCCTTGTTGTGCCTGTTGGACCCGGTCGGAGACCAGTTGTTTGGTGCCCCGGAACAACTCGCTCAATTCGACCGCGCCATTGCCGTTCAGATCGCGCGCCGGATCGTGCAGCACCTCCGCCAAGGCCTGCGCAAAAAAGCCTTGCGCGGTCTCCGGGTCTTCAAGCGAAAACTCACGCCCCTTGGCGGCGGCAAAGACCACCAGCCCCGAGGGGATCTGGTCCAGCGCGCCGCCGACCACCTGATCGTTGGTCGAAAACAGCCCGTCTCCCGCAAGCCCGCTGTGACAGGCGTCAATAAACAGGGCGATGCGTAGATCAGCGTCACGCAACCGGGCAGAGAGCGCGTCGAAAGGCAAGGCAGTCCCGCTGATGTTGTCCACATCGACACCGGCAGCGGCAAGGTAATACCGCCCGTCAACAGACAGCCCATGACCGGCGAAATATAGGGCCACGGTGTCTCCGGGGTGGGCGGTTTGCACCAGCGTTTCCAGTTCCGACAGGATGCGGTCCGGGGTCGCCTCTGCATCCAAAAGCACGGTTTGCGACGCGATCCGCACCCCGTCATCGGCGCGATCCGCCAGCGCCGAGGCAAACAAGCGCGCATCGCCCACGGCCGCCGTCAGGTTCAGTGACGCATCACCATAGTCGTCCACTCCGATGGCAAAAACATGCAGGCGACGCGCGGCGGCGGGTTGAGGGATCTCGACGCTGTAGGGCGCGCTGGCGACGCCGTTCACATCCGTCGCCACGAGGCTGAGCCAGCGCGTCCCCGGTAAAAGGTCGATGGTTTCCTGCCAATCAGAGACAGGACCGTCCGCGGCAAAATCCTGGGTACGCAACCCGTCTTGAAACACCGTCAACGCCCGGAGCGCTACAGGTGCCTGTGCCTCGGCCTTTAGCACCGCCTGCGTATCCGTCACCTCGACCGAGGCGCGCAAGATGGGCGGTGGCGTGATCTGAACGGTCGACGGCTTGTAGACCCCCAAGAGTACCTGCTGCACCAGCCCCGGCACCTTCAGGTAATTCTCGAACTGCTGCGCCGTGTACTCACCGAAGTGGCCCGGAAAGGTGTAGGAGACAAAATAAGCGCCCTCTGAAGTGGCGTCATAGCGGCCATCGTCGGACCAAACGATGACCTCATCATCCGCATACAGCCCGGACAGCACCGGCTGCGAATCCGACAGCCGATTGACGAAGAAACTGCCGTCCCTCTGGAGCGTGACAAGGTGGCGACCGTCTTCTGTCATCAGGACATTGTCGAACAGATCGCCGCGCGGCAGGTCAAACTGTTTGCTCACCACTTGCCCGGTGGTCAGGTCGATGACGGCATAGGCGCTGGCGGGACGGGAGAACAGGACTAGGGTGTCGTCAAAAACCTGAACCTCGAACCCGCAGGCATCAATCGAACTGGTGCAAAGATTGCCGATGTTCGTCCCCGGGTTGCCCAGATCCAGGCTGGAGATCGTGCCCCAATTGGTTTCGCGGCTGGACACGCCGCCCTCCAGTCCGCTGGAAAACAGATAGGTCGTCGGATAGTTGAACGCGGCGGAACCCTCGACGCACCGCAGGGTAGTCAGCCGATGCGTCTCACCTTCAGACGTCCAACTCCACAGAGTTTCGAACTCGCCCAGCAGTTTGCCCTCACCTTGGACACTACATGAACTGACGTATTGGCGTCGTTCAAACCGTTGGACATCAACCCCGGTTGCTGCGCTGATCGCTCGCCACTGGGCGGCATAGGCTGATGTGACCTTGACGTCATGCGCGTCAAAGGCCTGCTTGCGGGCAGCATTTGTTGAGTGTTGGCTGCTGTCGAACTGCGGAAGCGTGGCCGCAACGTCTGTTCGTTCAACCGGAACGCCCGCAACAACAGGCAGGCGAAATTCCCGAAGGCGTTTTGTGACGCGCGTGGATGTCGGGCCTGAGATGTCTGCCCCGATAGAGCGCCACGCAAGCGCGCCACTGGCGGTTCCGTTCACTGCGTCGGCCCCGCCTTTCGCAACCTGCGTCACCTGCCGGTTCGGACGGTGGTATGGGCTAAGGCTGTCGGCGACCGCGTCGTTGTTCTTGAGGTTGTCTGACCGGGAAAAGCCGGTGGAAAACGGCACAGACACCGCGATCTGATCCGAAAAGACCAGCCCGTTGCCCAACGCCACGCCCGCCACGGCCTGTTGCCGATCGATGTCGCGCAGTGCATTGCGCCGGTTCGCATCGCCGACCCGAACACCGCTTGTGATTTCAGGCCGAAACTGTGAGACCAGTCCACCCTCGCTCAGCCGATGGGCGTTCAATTCGTTGTAGGCTTCGCTGATGAATACGTTGTTTTCAAGGTCCAGCTTGTAGGTGTGTTGGTTCGCCCCGCAGACCCGGCAGCCGTTGTCGGTCACCCGGACGGTTCGGCCAGCGGCAAAGTTGTGGAGCTGCGACAGACCGTTTCCCGACAGCACCTGCAACACAAAGCTGTCTTCATGAGACCAGATCAGCGCGCTCCAGTCGGCGTTCCAGATGAAACCATCGTTTGCAGGCACAACGCGTGTGCCGTCCACCGCGTCAAATATTCCGGCCGCATCCGCGCCGGGCAGAACAACGTAGCGCCCGCCGGGCGAGAAATGCGGCTTTCCCACAAGCTCCAGAATTTCCGCCCCGGTTGCGGCATCGGTCAGTCGAAAACGTCCGGTGAACAGGTGCAGGTGGCGGGATCCGTCGCGGTTCACCAACACTTGGTCCGGCACGTCCTCTGACACCGGATCCTTGACGACAATCTCTGGCCGGGCTGCTGTGGTTACGTTGATCACATGGTTGCCTTGTCCATCCGGGCCGATCCGCTCGGCGCAGCCGCTGTGGCCGACCACGGACCACCGCAGGGTCAACGGGCCGGACAGCAACGGTTCCACCTCGATGGACCCAATTTTGGGCATGCCGCGACCGAAAAAGGGGATCACGGCGCGGGTCTGAGCCTTGTCCCAGGAAATGCCGTACGGCGCGCGGGCGTCTGGCAGCAACGCGTACATGCCGTCTCCGGACAGCCGCACCGGCCCGTCAAAGGAGACCATCAGAAAGATGGGTTCGCGCTCTGGAAAGCCGGGTCTCTCCCAGTCGAGCGTGAACTGCCCTCCGACGTTCACGGCATCCCCACCAATCGTCACATGCGTATCCGTCGCCAGCCGGTCAGTGACCGCATTACGCGCCTCACATGTGAGGTCAGACCGCAGGTCAAAGGTTTCGGCAAAGCCCGAGACAGGTGCCAGCGTCAGCGCGGCAAGTCCCAGCGCCAGCCGGGCAAGAATGGATCGGGTCATGACGGGGCCTCTTCAGCTGTCCAGAAGAATGATCTGAACCCGGCGGTTCTCGGGGCTATCCGGGTTTGTCGGGTCTTTGAGTTCCTGCTCACCACGACCCGCAGAGATGAACCGGTCAGCGGCAAGACCTGACAGGCTTTGCAGGCGGGCACGCACGCTGTCGGCGCGGCGTTCCGACAGGTCTAGGTTATAGGCATCCGACCCGCGTCCGTCCGTGTGCCCCAGAATCACAAACCGTTTGGTGGCAAAGCGTTGATCGGTGATCGCCGTTGCCAGCGCCTGCATATCCGGAACCGACGCGGCGCTGGGCATGGCGCTGTTGGAATCGAAAAAGATCTCGATGTCGATGCTGACAAGGGGCGTGATTTTGCCAACGGTCGTATCCTCGGTCCGGTCCTTGACCAGCAGCCGGGGTTTCAGTCCATTGACCTGCGCCGGTGGGGCGCCGTCGACCAGTCCTTGCACCGACGCAGGATCAATACCGCGCGCGGTCAGTTGGACGCGTGGGCCACAGCGGTCGGCCACCCCAGCCAGACAATCACTTAGCGCCTTGGCGCGCTCATTCGGGTCGGGCTCTAGATGGAACCCTTTAAGCTCGACGGATTGCGCAGCCAGCGGACCGGTCAGGCAAATCAGAACTCCCAAAATTTGGGACAGGAATCTTGACTGCAAAATGGATACCTCCGGGACGCGGTTCTGGCCAATGTAGGCACAAATGAGTCCAGAGTGTCCTCGCCGAAGCGATTCGTGCAAGTCCGGTATACCCGTCAGGATTTGAGCCGTGTCCCCCTGCGAAACAGCCACCATGCCGCAAGAATTGCAGCCATGGTCGCCCCAAGCGCAACGGCAAAGCCTGTGGCCGGGTGGGTATCCGACACGCCGATCACGCCCCAGCGCGCGCCGTCGATCAGGTAAAACACCGGGTTGGCATGTGTGACCTGATACAGCCCGCGTGGCAGTGCCTCGACCGAGTAGAACGTGCCCGACAGGAACGCGAGCGGCGTGATGATGAAATTGGTGATCGCCGCCATCTGGTCGAACTTCTGTGAATAGATCGCCGCGATCAGTCCCAGTGCCGCCATGAAAGCAGAGCCCAGGATCACAAAGGCCAGCGTCACCAGCGGGGCTGCCGGAACAATGCCCAGCACCCCCCAGAACATCGCCAAGAGGGCCAGGGCGACGCATGTCCCGCGTGCGGTGCCGCCCACAACAAAGCCCAGCACGACCTCCGCCGCTGATAGCGGTGGCATCAGGGTGTCGACGATATTGCCCTGCACTTTGGAGATCATCAATGAACTGGACGTGTTGGCAAAGGCGTTCTGGATCACCGTCATCATCAGGATGCCCGGCGCAATGAATGTCGTAAAGGCAACGCCCATCACGTCGCCGCGCTGCGGGCCGATGGCGATGGTAAAGATCATCAGGAACAGCCCGGCCGTAACCAACGGGGCCAGCAAGGTCTGGGTCCAGACGTTGGTGAACCGCAGGATCTCACGCTTGCACAGGGTTGCAAAGCCCAGCCAGTTGACGCGGCCAAATCGGCGAGTTCCCGGCTCATAGCTCAAAGTCTGGGGCATGGTTTCTCCAAGTTCTGTTCGCCGTCTTGTAACTCGTGCATCGATGATTAGAATAGGGCCAACCAAGAAAACATCAGGCGGCCCCTTCGTGGCCGCTTTTTTCGCTGAGGTAACCTGATGTCGTGGACCGATGAACGCGTAGAACTGCTCAAGAAAATGTGGTCCGAGGGCCAGTCGGCCAGCCAGATCGCCAAGGAACTGGGTGGGGTGACGCGCAACGCGGTGATTGGCAAGGTTCACCGTCTGGGCCTGTCGAACCGCGCCGGAGCTGCGCCTGCCGCGCAGGCCGAGGCAAAACCGGCCGAGCCAAAGCCGCAGCCCAAGGCCAAGGCCCCGCCCAAACCGGCCCCGGCGAACAAGCCCGATCCGGCCCCGGAGGCCAAGCCGCAGCCCACCGCCGTGGCAACGACTCCGGCGATCAGCGCGGCGCGCAAGGCGATCATTCCGGCCGGTCAGCCGCTGCCGCCGCAGCCGTCGACCAATGAGATCAGCCCCGAGGCGCTGGCCAAGGTCAGCGAGATCGAGAAAAAGGCCAAGAAGCTGACGCTGATGGAATTGACCGAGCGGACCTGCAAATGGCCCGTGGGCGATCCGGCGACAGATGATTTCTGGTTCTGTGGTTTGCCCGTCCAGCAGGGGAAACCCTATTGTGAGGCCCATGTGGGCGTCGCGTTCCAGCCGATGAGCGCGCGGCGCGATCGTCGCCGGTGAATTTGGGCTGTCCACGCGTGGACAGCCGCACGCCTGTGTAAAATCAATGGGTTACAGAGGCGGTTTTACCTGCCGTTAAGACTCGACCCCCGACGCGCCCTGCAATTGTAGGGCGCGTTTTGCGTCGTTCAGGCAGGGGCCGCGCCAGCCATAGAGGTGGGATGTCTCTGTGATCGTCCAGCCCGCGTCGTCTGCGATTGTCGACAAGACATAGCGATAATGCCCGCTGCCATCGGTCTGCAGCGCGACCCGTGCCGCGCCATCGGCGCTTTCGTGCTGTTCGATCATTCGCCAAGCCATCACCTGCTATCTTCCCCAGCCGCCGTTGCCGCGCTATGAGGCGCCATGTCACAGAATCCCCCAGATCTTCGCCCCGACCTTGCCCGCGCCCGCGTGACAGAGTCCGCCCGTCCCGGTCAGCCGACCATCGGCATGGTCAGCCTTGGCTGTCCCAAGGCGCTTGTCGACAGTGAGCGCATCCTGACCCGGCTGCGCGCCGAGGGCTATGGCATCTCATCTGACTATGGTGGCGCCGATGCGGTGATCGTCAACACCTGCGGTTTTCTGGACAGCGCCAAGGCCGAAAGCCTTGACGCGATTGGCGAGGCGCTGAACGAAAACGGACGCGTCATCGTCACCGGCTGTCTGGGGGCAGAGCCTGAATACATCACCGGCGCGCATCCCAAGGTGCTGGCCGTGACCGGGCCGCATCAATACGAACAGGTGCTGGACGCGGTCCATGCCGCCGTGCCGCCCGATCCGGACCCGTTTATCGACCTGCTGCCCGCCAGCGGTGTCAGCCTGACCCCGCGCCACTTTAGCTATCTCAAGATTTCCGAGGGCTGCAATCACGCCTGCAAGTTCTGCGTAATTCCCGACATGCGCGGCAAGCTGTCCAGCCGCCCGCATCGCGCCGTGCTGCGCGAGGCGGAAAAGCTGGTCGAGGCAGGGGTGCAGGAACTGCTGGTCATCAGTCAGGACACCTCGGCCTATGGCACCGACTGGAAAGACCGCGAGACCAAGTTCCCGCTGTTGGATCTGGCGCGCGATCTGGGCGAACTGGGCGCATGGGTGCGGATGCATTATGTCTATCCGTATCCTTATGTGCGTGAGCTGATCCCGCTGATGGCGGACGGAAAAGTGCTGCCTTATCTGGATATTCCGTTCCAGCACGCCCACCCGGACACGCTGCGCCGGATGGCGCGGCCTGCGGCGGCATCCCGTACATTGGATGAGATCGCCGCGTGGCGCGCGATTTGCCCTGACATCACCCTGCGGTCGACGTTCATCGTCGGCTATCCCGGCGAGACTGAGGATGAGTTCCAGACCCTGCTGGACTGGATGGATGAGGCGCAGTTGGATCGTGTCGGCTGTTTTCAATATGAAAACGTCGCGGGCGCACGCGCCAATGCCTTGCCGGATCATGTGCCGGAAGAGGTCAAGGCAGAGCGCTGGGCGCGGTTCATGGAAAAAGCACAAGCGATTTCCGAGGCCAAGCTGGAGGCCAAGCTGGGCCAGATCATGGATGTGATCGTCGATGATGTGGACGAGGATGGCGTGGCCACCTGCCGCACCAAGGCCGACGCCCCCGAGATCGACGGCAACCTGTTCATCGACGAAGGCGCGGGGCATTTGCAGGCCGGTCAGATCGTGACCGTCGAGGTGGACGAGTCCGGCGAATATGACCTGTGGGGCCGGTTGGTCTGAACAGGCGGCGGCGCGCTTATCCGCGCGGCATCGCCTCTTCGGCCATATCGACAAGCGTTTGCATCAGGGGCGCGGGCAATTTGGTGGGCAGGCTGAGCTTTTGCATCACCTTGCCCGCAGCCATCTGGCGAATGTCGAGCGGGGTCAGTTCATTGTAGCGCTTTTTCCAATGGCGCAGCAGCAGCGTGTCATATGACGTGATCTTGGGGTATTGGCGCCACGCCTCAAACAATTTGGGGTCATCGGCCAGCATCCGGTCGAACAGCATGGCCAGCGCGAAATAGGGATAGATCGGGTAGCGCCCGCCGCCGTCGAGGGAGACGGCCCAGTTGGGGTTCTTGGGCTGCCAAATGCGTTTGCGGCCCCGCGCCGATGTTGGCCCCTGCACCGCGTCCATCACCCGGCCGCTGAGGCGTGCCAGCGTGCCTTTGGTGGTGTTGTCCATCTCGTGCTTAGAGCGCATCGGGCGGCGGGCGGTTTGCCAGTAGCGCACCATGTAGTCATGCCATGTGCTGACCAAGGGGTGCCCCGGCTGCGCGGCGATGAACCAGTTTTCCGACATGCGCAGGCGATAGGGGTCGTGATAGGCGAAAAAACCGGACCCCATAAGCGGTAGCAGCCAGTCATCCAGCGGTTTTAGCGGCACCGTATAGGCATCGACCCAAACGCCGCCCTCTGCCGACAGGCAGGACAGTCGCACGATATTGGCGATCCCGTTGAAGGACATGGTGTCATAGGTGACGCCGCTCGCCTTCATCTGGTCAGCGACGTCGGCCCATTCGAGGATGCGCAGATCCCAAGCGGGGTTCATGCGCGCCCAAAGGTCCCAGCACTGCTTGATGTCATCGGGGGCCTGATCGCGGCCCTGATGCCAGTAGCCAAAGATATTGCGCGGAAGGTCTGTCGTCATCGTGCCGCCAGTGCTGATGGGTTCTGATCCGCGTATCTATACCAGAGCGCGGCGAAAGACACGCCCCCGGCGCAGCAGGCGCAAAAGATGCGGTGGTTATCGCGCCTTGTCATCGGACAGCGGGGGAAACAGCGCATCGAAGCGTGCGATCTGCGCATCGCATTCGCCGGGGTAGGCGCGCGAGACGCAAAGCGAGAGGACCTTGGCATCCGTTCGGGCCCGGTCTGCCGCACTGGTGTCCGGGTCGCCGAGATCCTGAACACAGGCAAGGATGCGGTGGGCGCGCATGTTTTCCTTGAACTCGTTGCTGCGTTTCACGCCGTGCAACGGGCCGCTTTGGTCCAGCCGCTTGCGCGGCAGGTTGCGGGACAGGGGAAAAAACGATTCGCGCAGTTCGCGGGTCATGACCGCCAGTTGCAGGGCCGCGCGGATCACCTCGCCGATCCGGGCAACCTCTTCGATGTTTCCGGCGCGGGCCTGGCGGAGCGCGATCAGGCCGAGACATTTGGTCAGGTTGGCGGAGGTGCGGAAAAATCCGCTGCCCAGTTCCTCTGTCGGCAGGGTGCTGGCAAAGGACAGGATCTGCGTCGCGGCGCGGTCAAACCGGGTTTGGTCGGCGAAGAGGCAGGACAGCAGCAGCACATAGGACAGGGAAAACCCGACGTGGATGCGGTTGTGCCGGATAGAGCCGCGCCAGGGCAGGGCGGTGCTGTCATCGAGTGATGACTCTAGCGTGGGCAGCAGGCCCAGCACGGCGTCGGCATCGACCAGTTCCAGCGACTTGTGCGCCGCTGCGGCGCGGGCGTTGAGGCGGTTGTTGAGGGGGAGATCGATCTCACGGACCATGCCAAGGAACAGCAGTTGCTGTTCGGCGCGGTCCAGAGGGCGTTCGTGGGTGTGATAGAGCAGACGTTCGGCTAGGGCATTGCGCGCGTCGTCAGGGGCGGCTGCCATCTGATCAAGGATCTTGCGGGCAGAGAGGGTGGTGTATGGGCGATCTGACATGGGGGGCCTCGCGGACGGGCGGGATCGACGGGGAGGTGTCACGCTGCCCGGCGCGCAGGGCGGGGCCTTAGTGCGCGGTTTCGTCCTCAAGGTTCAGCTTCATGTCGATCAGGACCTTTTGGATGGCCACGGTTTCCTTGAGCAGGCGCTTGGCCTCATTTGCGGAAATCACGCCGTCCTCGATCGACTGGTTGTATTCGCCCATCAGGATGGCAAAGCGCTGCGCCAGAGCGATGACGTCCGAATTGACATTGCCCGACGGTTTGGAATTGCGGCGGCTGTCGTCGAATTGCAGCTGGATGCCTTTCAGCTCTGCCAAGGCGGCCGTGACATGCGGATAGGACGCCGCCTCTTCGAGGGCGGCCACCGCATCGACGGGCATGAACCTGTCGGCATGTTCGGGGTAGTCCGAATAATAGCGGCCAAGCGTTGCTTTGGATTTGCCGGTGAGTTCACAGGCGGCCTCGATGCCCACGTCCTTGACGAGTGCCTCGATGTGTTTCTTCAGATACCGTCCAACAACAGACATATGACGACCCCTTTTCCCCGGAGATCCGTTCCGGGGATCACCCCAAGGCTATTCCCACTAATTTCCCGCTTCTGCAATGTCATGCGCAAATCTGGCAAGGGTCAAGGCGCATCGAGCCGCATTCAAACGGAAAAGTGCCTCTGTGCCTGTGGGGACGCGTCTTTTGCGGATCTTGCCAAATTTCGGCCCCTCGGGCATCACCGGGCCATGGCCAAGCTGCACTTTCAATACTCGACCATGAACGCGGGCAAATCGACGCTGCTGTTGCAGGCAGCGCACAACTACAATGAACGCGGCATGGACACCTACCTGTTGACGGCGGCAATCGACAGCCGTGCCGGGGACGGCATGATCGGCTCCCGGATCGGGTTGTCGCGCCCGGCAGAGATCTTTGATCCGCAGACGGATCTTTATGCCCGCATCGCGGCGCGGCTGGACGCCGGTCCGGTGGCCTGCATCTTTATCGACGAGGCGCAGTTCCTGACCCGCGATCAGGTCTGGCAATTGGCGCGGGTGGTCGATGATCTGGGGGTGCCGGTCATGGCCTACGGGCTGCGGGTCGATTTTCGCGGAGAGTTGTTCCCCGGTTCGGCGGCGCTGTTGGCGTTGGCGGATGAAATGCGTGAGGTGCGCACGATCTGCCACTGCGGGCGCAAGGCGACAATGGTGATTCGTCAGGGCGCGGATGGTGCGGTGCTGACCGATGGGGAACAGGTGCAGATCGGTGGCAATGAAACCTACGTCAGCCTGTGCCGCAGGCACTGGCGAGAGGTCACAGGCGACCGCGCCGAATAGCCTATTCCCACTCCATCTGCTCATAAACGGCCTGCGCATTGCGCCGGGCGAGGGCATCGAACTGATCCAGATAGGAAAAGGCGGACTGATCTACCTCTACCGCGTCTATGATGTCGCCACCATCGTCGATGTGGTTGCGCATCTTGTCGCGCAGGTTGGTCAGGTAGTCGCGGGTGTCTTTTTGCGCGGTTGCCAAATCGGTGGCGGGGCCGTGGCCGGGGATGAGATGGGTGGGGGACAGCGCCTCTATCCGGGCGAAGGCATCCAGCCAATGGGCGCTGTCGGAAAACGCCATCACGCCCAGAACGCGACCCACATAGACCACGTCGCCAGTGAACAGCGTGCGGCTGTCGGGTAGCCAGACAAGGCTGTCGCCGGGGGTATGGGCGGGGCCGACCAGCATGATTTCGATCCGCGTGTCGCCAAGGGTCAGGGTGTGTTTGTCGGCAAAGATGATGTCGGGGCTGGTGGGGGCCGTTCCGGCCAGCCCATCCGCGCCGATCAGCGTGTCCAGGGCGGTCATTTGCAGGGACGCCCGGTTCAGGTGATCCGCATGGGCGGCGGCGGAGGTGATGACGCTTGTCCCCTGTGCTTGCCAATAGCCGTTGCCCAGCCAGCGATGATCCTGCCCGCCGGTGTTGATCACATAGGCCACCGGGCGGTCGGTCAGGGTTTGCACCACGGCGTGCAGCGCCTTGGCGCCGTTCCAGCTGCCACCGGGGTCGACCAGAACGGCACCCTCTGCCGTGTCGATCAGCCCGAAGGTGGCGTTGTTACCAAGGTTTTCGGGGTCGCGCTGGGTGGCGGGCCCTTCGATCGCCCAGATGCCGGGGGCCACCTGATGCGGGATCAGCGTCTGGGCGGATAGCGTCAGCGGCCAGAGCAGGAACAGGGCGGCTAGTCTGAACATTGGTCGTCTCCGGCAAATGAGTGACGTCAGCCTAGGGCGCAGTCGCGGGTTTTGGGAAGGCAGGCGCATGCGGCGCATCGTCCGGGCTGGGTTTTGAGATATGGCGCGATTGGGGTAGCCTGACCGCGCGCAACGGGAGATCCGCGATGGCACTGGCCCTGAACGACGAAGTCACCACCCGCGAGAGGCTGCGAGAGATCCTGCCACGCGGAACGGGCAACGCCAGCCGCAAGGATCTGGATCATATCAATGCTGTGGGGCGCGCCTTTATCGCGCGGTGTCCTTATGTGCTGGTCTCGACCGTGGGGGCGGACGGGCGGCATGACATTTCGCCCAAGGGCGATGCGCCGGGGTTTGTCGAGGTGGTCGACGACCAGACGCTGATCATCCCTGACCGGCTGGGCAATCACCGGCTGGACAGCTTTGAAAACCTGTTGGTCAATCCCGGTCTCGGGCTGATCTTTCTCATTCCCGGCAACAAAGAGACGCTGCGCGTGTCTGGCACCGGGCGGATCGCGGCGGATGCGGATCTGTGTGCGCGTCATGCGGTCAACGGCAGGTCACCGGATCTGGTGTTGGTGGTCACGGTCGAGCAGGCCTTTATGCATTGTTCAAAGTCCTCGGTGCGGTCACGGCTATGGGCGCCCGATCTTTGGCCGGATACAGGCGATGTGCCCCTGATGTCGGAATGGGTAAAAGCGGCTGTGGACACCGAACAGACACTGGACGAGGTGCAGGCGATCCACGATAGGGACGCGGCGACCCGGCTGTATTGAACGCGGACCATCCCGGTCCTTGCAGCCTGGCCCTGATCCATTACGGTGCCCCCCATGATCCGACAGCTTTTGCCCGTCAGCGCCCTTTTGTTTGGTTCCGCCCTGTTGCTGTTTGCGGGTGGTATTCACGGGCTGATCCTGCCTCTGCGCGGCGCGCAAGAGGGGTTTGGTGCCACGTCACTGGGCCTGTTGGGCACCGGTTGGGCGGTGGGCTATGTGGCGGGCTGTTATTTTGTGCCGCGCATTGTGGGGTCGGTGGGCCATATCCGTGCCTTTGGCGTGATGTGCGCCTTTGCCGCCGTGTCGATCCTGTTGCAGGCGCTGCTGGTCTCGGCCGAGTTCTGGATTCCGGTGCGCGCGGTGTCGGGGTTCTGCTTTGCCGGGGCGGCCATGATCGTGGAAAGCTGGCTGTCGGACCGGGCCAGCCCGCAGACGCGCGGCACGATCTTTGGCATCTACACCATGGTGAACCTTGCCGCGATGACGGCGGGGCAAATGGTGATCGCATTGGGCAGCGTCGCCGGGTTCATGTTCTTTGCGGTGGGGGCGATTGTCTACATTCTGGCGTTGGTGCCGACGGCGCTGTCGACCTCCCACACGCCCGCGCCGCTGACCTCGGTGAACCTGAACCTGCCGCTGCTGTGGCGCAACTCTCCGGTGGCGGTGGTGGCGGTCTTTCTGGTGGGGATTTCCAACGCGTCATTCGGCACGCTGGCGGCGGTCTATGCGGGTGGCGTCGGGCTGCCGTTGACGACGATTGCGCTGTTCGCCTCTATCCCGATCTTGGCCGGGGCCGCATCGCAGGTGCCGATTGGCTATCTCAGCGACCGGATGGACCGACGCAAGGTGCTGGTTGGGGCGGCGGCGCTGGCCTTGGTGGCGGATCTGGGGTTCATCATTCTTGCGCCCCAAGACCGGATGACAAACCTGATACTGGTCGCCGCCTTTGGGGCTGCGATCTATGCGTTGTATCCGATCATCGTGGCCCATGCGAATGACCACGCGCCCGAGGGCACCTCTATTCAGGTGTCGGGCGGGTTGCTGATGGTGTTCGGTATCGGGTCCATTGCCGGGCCGCTGGTGGCTGGGTTGATGATGTCCTTGGCCGGGTCGCAGGGGTTGTTCATGACCACCATTGCGGCCCATGTGGTCATGATCATCTACACGCTTTGGCGGATCATGCAGCGCGCCGCCGTGCCCGAAAATGAGAAGGGCAGCTTTAAGATCACGATGCCCGCGCGCGGGTCCACGCCCGAGACGGTGGCGTTGTCCGAAGGTGAAGAAGAGGCCGAGGAACTGGAAGAGGCGATGGACGCCGAGGACGCGGCGGAAGAGGCCGCTCAGGCCCGCTCGACCAAGACCGATCCCACTGAATAGCCTGCGCCAAAGGAACAGATCACGCCCTTTGCGCCCTTGGCCATGTCGCCTGAGTGTTTTGAAAAGGCGATGATCGACCCGGCGGAGGACGTGTTGGCATAGTCCTGCAGGATGTTGGGCTGTTCGCCCTCTTCCGGTACCCGGCCCAGCACCTTTTTCCCGATGAAATCGTTCATGGTCTTGTTCGCCTGATGCAGCCAGAGCCGATTCAGGTCATCCGCCTGCCAGCCGGTGGCGTCGAGGTGGTCAAGGATATGCGCCGACACCATGGGCAGCACCTCTTTGAAGACCTTGCGCCCGTTCTGCATGAACTGCATGTCCCGGCGGTCTTCCATCTGGTCGTGGGTGCGGCGCAGGAAGCCATCGTTGTTGCGGATGTTGTTGGAAAACTGCGTGGCGCAGCGGGTGGAGTGGATCAGCCAGTGATCGCCCTTGGCCTCTGACGCCGCTTCCACCACGACGGCGGTGCAGACATCGCCAAAGATGAAGTGACAGTCGCGGTCGCGCCATTCCAGGTGGGCCGAGCAGATCTCGGGGCAGACGACCAGCGCGCGTTTCACGCTGCCCGCGCGGATCATGTCGGCGGCGGCCTGAATGCCAAAGGTGGCAGACGAACAGGCGACGTTCATGTCAAAGGCAAAGCCGCCAGCGCCCAGCAGTTGCTGAATCTCGATGGCGACGGCGGGGTAGGCGCGTTCGTGGTTGGAGGCGGCGCAGATCACCAGATCGATCTCGTCCCCGGCGCGCCCGGCCATGTCCAGCGCCTTGGTGCAGGCGTCCACGGCCATTTCGGCCATGTGGCCCGGGGCCTCATCCGGGCGGGCAGGCAGGTGGGGAAACATGCGCGCCGGGTCCAGCACGCCGTCTTTGTCCAGCACATAACGGCTTTCGATGCCGGAGGCGGAAAAGATGAAATCGGCGTTGGAGTGGGTCATGGCCTTTGCCTTGCCGGCCGCAATCGCGTCGGCATTTTCGGCATTCCAGCGGTCGGCGTAGGCATTGAACGCCGCGACCAGCTCATCGTTCGATATGCTCAATTCGGGGGTAAAGACCCCGTGGCCGGTAATCGCTGGCATGGTCATGGCGTGTCCTCCTGCTAGGGACGGAACCCCAAGCGGGCCGCGAGGTCAAGGGAACCTGTGCCTGTGCCCTGCGTTCCCTAACGAAAGGAGGTACACAAAATGGACCGTCTTTCTTGGTATATCAGCATGCTTGTCTTCAGTGTGGTGTCGGGTGTGCTGCTGGTCACTTTCCTTGCGCTGGACTGGTACAGTTGGACAGCAATCGCCTTGGCGATCGGCATCGGGTTGATTGCGGCGCGGCCGTTTGGGCGGCTGATTTCGCGTCGGATCAAGCGGCAGGACAAACTGTTCAACCCGCCGCATGTGCATCCGCCGCTGGTGCCAGACCCCAAGGCGCCAGAGGTGTAAGGCGACCCTTGCGTCAGTGCATCCGCGTGCCGTTTGGCGCGGCCTGATCCGGGCCGATCAACACAATGGCGTCCTTGTCGTCGGACACGCCCAGCACCAGCACCTCTGATTTCATCGGGCCGATCTGGCGGGGCGGAAAGTTGACGACCGCCATGACCTGTTTGCCGACCAGTGTTTCGGGGTCGTAGTGCACGGTGATCTGGGCCGAGCTTTTCTTTTCGCCAATTTCGGGTCCGAAATCGATCCAGAGCTTGATCGCCGGTTTGCGCGCCTCTGGAAAGGGTTCGGCGCGGATGACCGTCCCAAGGCGGATGTCGACCTTCAGGAAATCGTCAAAACTGATGTCAGCCATTGGCCAGTTCCTTGGATCTGTGGGCGGCGGCGGCGACGGTGGCGCGGATCAGCGGCGGCAGGCCGGTGTCAGCGTCCATCAGCACCTCTAGCCCCGCCTGCGTGGTGCCATTGGGCGAGGTCACGTTGCGGCGCAGTTGTGCGGGGTCTTCGCCTGACTCCTGTGCCAATGCGCCAGCGCCTGCGACGGTCGCGCGGGCCAGCGCCATGGCAAGGTCGGGGGCCAGCCCCTCTGCCTCACCCGCAGCGGCCAGACATTCGATCAAGTGAAAGACATAGGCCGGGCCAGAGCCGCTGACACCGGTGACGGCATCCATCTGGCCCTCAGAGTCCAGTCGGACAACCTCGCCCACGGCGGACAACAGTTCCTCGGCCTGTGCCAGATGGGTCTCTGTTGTCTGCGCGTTGCCGACGATGGCGGTGATGCCCTTGCCGACGGCGGCGGGGGTGTTGGGCATGGCGCGGACGATGGGAACGTTGCCCAGATGCGCCTCATATGTGGCCATGGGGATGCCTGCGGCGACCGATATGAACAGCGTGTCACCCTTGGGCTGGGCCTGAAACGCGGGCAGGGCGTCGCCCATGACCTGCGGTTTCACGGCGATCAAGACAACGGCAGGGCCGTCGCCGAACCCCTCATTGATGTGAACGCCTTGTGCGGTCAGCCAATCAGAGGGGTGAGGATCCTGTACCCGGACAGAGGTCGGCGGCAAGCCGCGTGCCAGCCATCCGGCCAACATCGCCGACCCCATCTTGCCGCAGCCCAGCAGAGCCAGTCCGCGGTGTGCCAAATCCGTGTCCTGCATCGTGATCCCCTTTCGTTTCCCCGGCGGACACTAGGCGCGCCGGGGAAGGGGGACAAGATCAGTGGACCAAGATCATTGGGCCATGATCGACGCAGGGGCGGTGCCCTCGTTCAGCCAAGCCTCAAGTGGCGTCATCGGGTCAAGGCTGTCGGCATTGATGCCGTCGGGGCCGGGCAGGATGCCGCAATGGTCGACGCCGGGCACCATGAAGAGGGCGACGTTTTCTTTCAGCACGTCCTCTCCCCCCGCCTCTGCGGCGGCCTTTTCGTACCAATCGACGGTCTTGTAGGGCGTGACGATGGCGTCGGCCCAGCCGTGCCAGACGATCATCTTGCCGCCCGCTGCGCGGAATGCGCTCAGGTCCGGGCTGTCGCCGTTGTAGACCGCTGACATGGTGGCCAACCGCGCGGGGTCATTTTCAAAGTCGAAGTCCATCGGCGTCCATTCCGGGCCGGGATCGACCGGGAAAGCCATGTAGCGGCCAAAGCCGTTGACGAAGGCCGGGATCAGTTTGCCGCCGCCCGTGCCGTTGCCAGTCAACCAAAGCCACCAGAAGGGTTCTGACCCTTCAGGGATGCCACCGGGATACAGTTGCTCGCCAGCGGCGTTGCGCGGCCCTTCGCGCCATTTCATCAGCGTGTCCATCTGCTGATTGCTTAGACCAAGGTCGCTGTAATTCACGTCGCAGGCGCGCGGGTCGGCGATTGCGCCGTCCGTGGCCCCGTCGACCGCATCGCACTGTTCCAGCACCGCGTCGCCGATCAGCTTGGCCTCTTCGGGGCCGAGGATCTGGCTGCCGTCATCGGCGGTGTTGGCTTGTACCAGCCACGCCATTTTGGTCGCGACCAGACCGGGGTAATCCATCGCAGGCGCGCCCGAGATGATGCCGTCGAACATGTCGGGATAGCGCTGGGCGGCGACATGGGCCATGCGCCCGCCGGTGGAGCAGCCCTGAAAGATCGCCTGGTCCGAGGCGCTGCCATAGAAGGCGTCGATCATGATCTGGGCGACGCGGTTTGTCTCGCCAATCGAGCGCCAGCCCCAGTCGCGTTCCGCGTGCGGGTTGTTGTGCGCCCAGCCGCCGTCCACGACGCTGAGCGCGTGGTGGCCGCTGTCCGAGGTCGCCGTGGCATAGCCGCGTTCCAGACCGGGGCGCATGGCGTTGACCCATCCGCCACTGGCATCGGCGCGGCCAAGAATGCCGCAAAACCCGCCGCAGCCCGCCTGATAGAATTTGCCGTTCCAGCCCTCCATCGGCAGGCGCACCTCTATGTTGATGGCTGGCAGGGCGGTGGCGCGGACCTCGCAGTAGGTGGGCAGGCCTTCGGCCTCGACGATGCGGGCGGTGGTGACATGCCCGGCGGCGAACACGGTGTCGCGCAAGGCGGTGCAGGCGGCTGGATCTTGTTGGGCAAAAAGCGGGCTGGCGCCGGTCAATAAAATCACCAGCGCCGAAAGGCGGGTAAGCATGGTCTCTCTCCCTGAAATGTTCGTGTATTGGCAGAATTGCCGCCCGCCGAACACAACTCAAGGAAAAACGCGGAGTGCCTGATTAATGGGCATTTTCTCCGCGTTTGCCGATGTGGGGCGTGGTTCAGGCGTCAACCGGCGCGCGTTGATCATTGCGGCTGGCCGCCAGCGACAGCAGCAGCGCGGCGCAGGCAGGCAACAGCAACCCCAGGCTCATGGCGAGCGGCGTATCGGTGCCGCCCAGAGCGACACAGGTCGACACGGTAAAGGCGATGGCGAACTGAATTGCACCCAGCAGCGCGGACCCCATCCCGGCGTTGTCGCGCGTCTCGGCCATTGCGATGGACATGACATTCGCCGACAGCAATCCAACCATCCCGACCGAAATCCACAGCGGGATGACAAACAGAACGATAGAGGAGGTGCCCGACATCATCAGCCCGCCCAAGGTCGCCAGCACATAGATGGGCAAACCGCGTGACAGGATCTGCTTGGGTGTGAACCGGTTGAGCAGGATTGAGTTGAGTTGACCGAACAGGATTAGCGCCGCCGCGATCAGCGCGAAAACCAACCCATAGGACAGCGCGCTTAGGCCAAAGACACCTTGGAACACACCGGATGAGCCGGTGATAAAGGCGAACATACCGCCCTGAATCAATCCGGTCATCACCGCGGGGATCACAAAGGACCAGCGGGTCAGCAGCGTGGCGGCCGATTTGCGACCGTTGCGGAATGGGGTGTTGGTGCGTTTGTCGGCGGGCAGTGTTTCGGGGATTATCAGTTGCGACAGGACCAAGGCCACAAGGCTGACGCTGGCCATCGTCACAAAGATGGATTGCCAGCCAAACGTCGCTAGCAGCAGGCTACCGAGTGTGGGGGATACGATCGGCCCGATCGTCAACAGCATCACCAGCACGGTCATGACCTTTGCGGCGCGCTGGCCTTGGTACAGGTCATTGACGATGGTGCGGCCCACCACCATCCCGGCGCTGGCCCCGATGGCCTGAACAAAGCGCAGCCCGTTGAAAATGGCGATGTCGTTGACCAGCGGCAGGGCGATTGACGTTGCCGCGAAGAGTGCGGTGCCCGCCAGCAAGGGGCCTTTGCGCCCATAGCCGTCGATCAATGGTCCGATCAAAAGCTGCCCAAAGCAGAGACCAAGAAAAAACAGCGACAGCGACAGTTCGGTTGACGCGTGGCTGGCGTTCATCGCGTCCGCAAGAGTGCCCATGGCGGCCAGATACATGTCTGTTGCAAGGGGAGGGAAGATGGACAGCAACCCAAGGACGGCTGTCAGCGCGGCAGCGCGTTTCGGGGTAAGAACGGGGGGATTCATGAGTGGCGACCTGTCTTGGCAAAGTGAGTCCGTTTCGCCCAAGCGAGAAGGACGTTAATCTGAGTTCTGACGTAATTTGTAGACTTTGGTCTATTAATCAACGGGCCGTATGTGTGCGGCGCCGAACAGGGGCTGTGCATGGTTGAAAAAAAGACAAGCGGGCGACCACCGGATGTGGCGGCTGGACAGGCGGTCAAGGCCGCTGCTTTGCAGCTGATCCGCGAAAAGGGCTATGCCAAGATGTCCATTGCCGCCATCGCGACCAAGGCGGGTGTGGCGCGGCAAACGTTGTATAACAAGTGGACCAGCAAGGCGGAGCTGGTACTGGACGCGGTGTTCGAAGAGACCGGGCGCTATGCCTCGGAGCCCTCCGCAGAGGCGGGGGAGCATTGCGCAGAGCAGCTAGAGGCATTTCTTGTGGATGTGTTTTCCCATCTGACCTTGGACGGCGACCCGCTGCGGGCGCTGATCGCTGCGGCGCAAGAGGATGAGGGCTTTCGCACAGTGTTTCGCGAACGCTTTGTCCTGCCGCGCGAAAAGATTGTGACCGCGCTTTTGCAGCGGGCGCAGCAGCGGGGGGAGTTGGGGGCGGAACGGGATCCCGAAATGCTATCGGCGTTTATTCACGGCGCATTTTGGTATCGGCTGTTGAACGGGCAACCGGTGACGCCTGCGCTTGCGAAAAGCATCACCGAGGAAGTGTTCGCGCGGTAGGTGCGGCGGGTCCATGCAAAAGGGGCACCGCCTGCGCGCTGCCCCTTGTCGATCAACGGTGGAACGAACTGGCCTGCTTAGGCCCGGCCATATGCCTCTGCGATGGCGATTTGCAGCGACTCCTTGGGGGTCTTGTCGGTCCAGACCATCAGCTGAAACGCCGGGTAATAGCGTTCCGAGCTCGTCACAGCCGCCGTGATCAGGGTGTCGATCTGTTCGGCGCTGGCGATATTGCCGCCGGTCAGAACCAGACCGTATTTGTAGACCATCAGCTTTTGCTCGGCCCAATAGCTGAAGGCACCGGCCCAGCATTGGTCGTTGACCCGGTTCAACCCTTCATAAAGCGCCGGAAGCCGCGCCTCTGGCGGCTCCATCTCGAAGGTGCAGATCATGCGCAAGGTTTCGTCATACGCGGACCAGGCGAGGGTGATCGAGTAAGTGCGCCACTGGCCTTCGACCGCCATGGCAATCTGATCCTCGGCGATACGGTCAAAGTCCCAGTCGTTGAACTCTGCAATATGCTCGACAAGGTCGATCGGGTGCAAATCTTCGGTGATGTACTGCTCGGACAGGGCCATGTGGACACCTCTCTGGTTGTCGCGTCTGGGTGGCTGAGTCGCCCCCACCGCTTGCTGCCTGCTCTAGGGTCTGCGGGCATTCCCCGCGCCCTTACAAGATATGGTGCCTGTGCGAGCGGGGGTGTGTAAAGCGATAAATTGGTGACAGACGCATTAAGTTGTGGATGAAACCGATTCGGCATCACGATCTGGGTAAAGACTGTGCTTCGTGTCGTAGGGCGCGTTCAAACAGTTGTCTGCTGCGTGAGGCAGCGGTCTCTGGCCGGGTCATCAGCCCGACCGGACCGGCGGTCAGATCAAGGTCCAGCGGCAGAGCCGTCAGTGCGCGGTCCTCAATTTCGGGGGCGACAACACCTTCGGAAATGAACCACAGCGCGTCCGACGCCCGCAGAAAGCGCCGCCCGAACGCACCCGACACACAGTCGATCCGGTCGGGGAACGGGCCAAGCCCCTGCGCGACACACCAGCGGTCCACGAGTGGCCGGATGGCGGCCCCTTCTGGCGGGTACAAAATCGGCCAGTCCAGCAAGTCCTGCGGGGCAAGGCCGGGATGCGCGGCCAGTGGGTGATCAACGCGGGCCACACAGACGACCCCTTCCTGATAAAGTTGGGTAAAGGAAATGCCTGCCATGGTCTCTGGCGCGCCCATGCGGCCCAGCACCAGATCCAGCGTGCCGGACTGCAACTCGCGGGTCAGGGCGCCGTGGGTGCCATCGCGCAGCACCAGTCGGGTGGTAGGGGACAGCGCGCGGAACCGCGTCACCACCCGAGGCATCAGCCGCACCGCCACGCTGGGCAAGGCCCCGACACGCAGCACCTCTGCCCCGCCTTCGCGTAGTTCCGCCACGCCGGACACTCCGCGCCGAAGCGCCGCAAGGCTTTGCCCGGCGAATTCAAGAAACACCTCGCCCTCTGGTGTCAGGCGCACCCCGCCGCGATCCCGCGTCATCAGGGCGGCACCCAGCGTCTGTTCCAACTCTTTGAGGGTTTTGGACAGGGCGGGTTGTGTCAGGTGCAACTCGGCGCACGCGCCCTTTAGGCTGCCTTGGCGCGCGATGGCGGTGACTGCCTCCAGATGGCGCAGTTTGATCCGGCGATCCAGCATGACAGTTTCCTTTTCTAGTAAGTGTTCGGGCGCAGATGTCATTTTACATGCCCCTGTGGTTCATTCTAGTCTTGGTTCAAAGGGGAGGGCATCATGCGTACGCAAGTCTGCATCATCGGCGGTGGTCCGTCGGGTCTGTTGCTGAGCCAGTTGCTGCACACCAAGGGCATCGACAGCGTCGTCCTTGAGCGCAAGACCAAAGACTATGTCCTTGGCCGCATCCGCGCGGGCATTCTGGAAACCGGGATGGTCGATCTGATGCGTGAGGCCGGCGCGGGGGAGCGGATGGACCGGGAGTGTTTTGTCCATGATGGCACCATCATTTCCTATGGTGATGAACAGTTCGGAATAAATTTCAAAGAGTTGACCGGCAGCCATGTGGTCGTCTACGGCCAGACAGAGGTCACGCGCGACCTGTATGAGGCGCGTGAAAAGGCGGACGGCAAGATCGTCTTCAACGTCGAGAATGTGCAGATCAAGGATGCTGACAGCGATGCGCCATATGTGACCTATGAGGTGGATGGCGCAGAGGCGCGGATTGACTGCGATTTCGTGGCCGGGTGCGACGGGTTCCACGGCGTCAGCCGCCAGACCATCCCGCTGACCGTCCGCAGGGAATACGAAAAGCTGTATCCCTTTGGCTGGCTGGGGGTGCTGTCGGAAACCCCGCCGGTCCACGAAGAACTGATCTATGCCAGTTCTGAGCGCGGCTTTGCCCTGTGTTCGATGCGCAACGAGAACCTCAGCCGCTATTACATCCAGTGTTCGTTGTCCGACAACCCGGACGACTGGACCGACGATGCCTTTTGGGAAGAATTAAAGCGGCGTATCCCGACAGAGGCGGCGGACAACCTGATCACCGGCCCGACCATCGAAAAGAGCATCGCGCCACTGCGGTCGTTTGTGACCGAGCCGATGCGCTGGGGGCGGCTGTTCCTGTGCGGGGATGCGGCGCATATCGTGCCGCCTACCGGGGCCAAGGGGCTGAACACAGCGGCCAGCGACATCCATTACCTGTATAACGGGCTGGTGCAGTTCTATCAGTCCGGCGACAGCGCGGGCATCGACAGCTATTCCGAAAAGGCGCTGGCGCGGATCTGGAAGGCAGAGCGGTTCAGTTGGTGGATGACCACGCTGCTGCACAGGTTCCCGGATCAGAACGCCTTTGACCTGAAGATCCAGCTTGCCGACATTGAGTTCCTGCGCTCCAATCGGGATGCGCAATCGGTGATGGCTCAGAATTACATCGGGCTGCCCTACTGAATGGGGCGGGGCGACATCCCCTAGTCCAAGCCCAGCCCAGACCGGAGACAACCATGACCAACCGATATGACACCGGAATGCAGGTGCGCCGACGCATCCTAGGCGATGCCCACGTGGACCGCGCCGAGGCGGCCAAGACGCCCTTTGACTTGCCGTTTCAGACCATGATCACCGAAGGCGCATGGGGTACTGTCTGGGCGTCGGACCAGATCAGCGACCGGGAGCGGTCTATGTTGACGCTGGCGTTGCTGGCGGCGCTGGGCAACTTCGATGAGATCCCGATGCACATTCGCGCCACCGCCCGCACCGGGGCGAGCAAGCAGGATGTGCTGGAGGCGTTTCAACACGTTGCGATTTATGCTGGCGTGCCGCGCGCGAACCATGCGCTGAAGCTGGCCAAGCAAACCTATGCCGAGATGGAGGCCCAGGACACCACGCAGGACACTGCGCCGTCCGGGGGCAAGTGAGGAGAGATCGACATGCCCAGCCAAGGGGAATTCTACCAGCGGGACCGCGAGAGGCACCCGCCGGCCTACACCAAGGACTACAAGACCAGCGTCGCCCGTTCGCCGCAATATTCGCCGATCAGCCTGCAGAACTCGGTCAGTGAGATCACCGGGCCGGTCTTTGGTCACAACGACATTGACCCGATGGATCGCGACCTGCTGCACAACTACGCCCAGCCGGGTGAAAGTGCGATTGGCGAGCGGATCATCCTGCACGGCCGGGTTCTGGATGAGAACGCGCGCCCGGTGCCAAACACGCTGGTCGAGATCTGGCAGGCCAACGCGGGCGGTCGCTATCGCCACAAGAAAGACACCTATCTTGCGCCCATCGACCCCAACTTTGGCGGCTGCGGTCGGACGATCACCGACGCGGACGGCTATTACTATTTTCGTACGGTCAAGCCGGGTGCCTATCCGTGGCGCAACTGGGTGAACAGCTGGCGTCCGGCGCATATCCACGTGTCGGTTTTCGGCTCTGGCTTTGCCCAGCGGCTGATCAGTCAGGTCTACTTCGAGGGTGATCCGCTGATTGCCAAGTGCCCGATCGTCAAGACGATCCCCAATCAGGACGCCATCGACAGCCTTGTCGCGCTGCTGGACATGAACGCGACAGTGCCGCTGGATTCCATCGCCTACAAGTTCGATATCGTGCTGCGCGGTCGCCGCTCGACGCTGTTCGAAAACCGTCTGGAAGGAAACTGATCCATGGTCCAGAAACTCGATTACCTTAAGGAAACGCCGTCGCAGACGGCAGGCCCCTATGTACACATCGGTCTGGCCCCCGGCGCGGCAGGGTTTGACATCTACGAACAAGAGCTGGGTTGGGACATCGCCGGACCCAATGCGAAAGGTGAGCGTATCCGGGTCGAGGGTTTTGTGATCGACGGCACCGGGTCCCCGATCAAGGATGTGCTGCTGGAGGCGTGGCAGGCCAATGCGCAGGGCGTTTATGCCCATCCAGAGGGCGGCGGCGACGTCGAAGAGGGCTTTCGCGGTTGGGGCCGGGTGATCACCGATTTCGCCACCGGCGAATGGGGGTTCGATACGGTCAAGCCGGGGAAAACGCAGGGCCGCAATGTCGGAACTCAGGCACCGCACATCAATCTGTGGATCGTGGCGCGAGGTATAAACCTTGGCCTGAACACGCGGATCTATTTCGAAGATGAGGCCGAGGCCAACGCAACTGACCCGGTGCTGAACCTGATCGAATGGGAACGTCGCCGCGCCACGCTGATTGCCAAGCGGTCAGAACGGGACGGCACACCGGTCTACCGTATTGAGATCCGCATTCAGGGTGAGGACGAAACCGTCTTTTTCGACATCTGACAGATCGGAAATTCCGCGAGGGTTTGCGCCTTCGCGGTTGTTTCTGCCCACCTTCAATCAGTAAACAGGGCGGCACCACGTCAATGCCGCTATTTAGGAAACACGCCCGCCATGACCAAACCCTGTATCATCTGTGTTGCCATCACCGGGTCCGTCCCACGCAAGAAAGACAACCCGGCGGTGCCCGTCACCATCGAAGAACAGGTCGAATCGACCCAGGCGGCGTTCGAGGCGGGGGCCAGCATTTGCCACGCGCATGTCCGGAATGACGATGAGACGCCGACGTCGGACCCGGACCGCTTTGCGCGGCTGGTCGAGGGGCTGAAAAAACACTGCCCCGGCATGATCATCCAGCTGTCCACCGGCGGGCGGTCAGGGGCGGGGAGAGACCGAGGCGGGATGCTGTCGTTGCGGCCCGACATGGCATCGTTGTCGGTCGGATCGAACAACTTTCCGACGCGGGTTTATGAAAATGCACCGGATCTGGTGGATTGGCTGGCGTCCGAGATGCGCACCTATGAGGTCAAGCCTGAGATTGAGGCATTTGATCTTAGCCACATCTTCAAGGCCGCAGAGATGAGCCGCGACGGGCGCATTCCCGGCAAGCTGTATGTGCAGTTTGTCATGGGCGTGAAGAACGCCATGCCCTGCGACCGGGAGGTGTTTGATTACTACATCAAGACGGTCAAGCGCCTGACACCAGATGCAGAATGGTGCGCGGCGGGCATCGGGCGGCATCAGGTCGAAGTGAACGAGTGGTCCATCGCGGCGGGCGGCCATACGCGGACCGGGCTGGAGGACAACGTGCGCTGGGACAAGAACAGCCTGGCGCCGTCGAACGCGGCCTTGGTCGAACGTGCGGTGGCGTTGTGTGAGAAGTATGAACGCCCCGTTGCGACATGGCAGCAGGCGCGCGAGACACTGGGCCTGCGCGCGGCCTGAAAGCGGTACAGTTCTGATGTAGGCGGGGGTGGTCTCCGCCTGCACCACAGGCGGTGGTCAGGACATGATTTCTGCCGCGAAACACGCCTGTTGCACCGCAGGGACTGTGCCGGGGGCCGTCACTTGGAATGGCTGCTGTAGTAACACCTCGCCATCCCGCTCCAACTGGAACATCCAGGCCCCTTCGGCCAGTTCATATTCATGCTCGAATGTGAACAGGTTCAGCGAGGTCTCACCGAAATTCATCGGTGTGGGCCAGCGTTCAACGGTCACACCGTTGGGGCCCATGGGCGGATGGGTGACGACAACCGTCACCTGTGGCACCGCAGATCCGGCCGTCAGGCTGGAACGTATGCCAAAGCTGAGGCCCAGCTCTGCGGGCACCTGCAATGTCTCGACATCAATGGGCCGGTCCTGATCAACAAGGTTCAACAGACCCGACAGCGTGTCGGGTGCAGGCCGCGTGCCTTGTAGCTGGACCTCACAGATGACGCCAAAACCCTCAAGCGTCACGGGGGGGGAAGCAAAGGCGCCGACCTCTGCCAGAGCGGGCTGGCCCGCGATCAGGGCGGCGAATACGGCGGCAAGCGGTTTGGTGGACATGGCGGCATCTCCCGTCGGGGTGGACCGTGAAGCTAACATGTCGACAAGTTAGGCGCAGAGGCAGGTTTTGCCTACCCGCCTTGCCCCTTGAAATGAAAAAGCCCCCCGCCTAAGCGGAGGGCTTTTGCCAATCCCTGAGCGGGGATCAGCCGATGGCAACGGCCTTTACGTCTTCGTCGATGTAGGGCGCGTATTGCTCAAAGTTGTCGGCAAACATCTGGACCAGTTTCTGGGCCTGCGCGTCATAGGCGGCCTTGTCTTCCCAGGTCTTGCGCGGGTTCAGCAGCAGTTCCGGCACGCCTTCGACCGCGACCGGCACCTCGAAGCCAAAGTTGGGGTCTTTGCGGAACTCAATGCTGGCCAGTTTGCCTTCCAGCGCGGCGGTCAACAAAGAGCGTGTGGCCTTGATCGGCATCCGCGAGCCGGTCCCATAGGCGCCGCCGGTCCAGCCGGTGTTCACCAGCCAGCAGGTTGCGCCGTGCTTGGCGATCTTGTCACGCAAGAGGTTGCCGTAGGATTCTGGACGACGCGGCATGAAGGGCGCGCCGAAACAGGTGCTGAAGGTCGGCTCTGGCTCTGTCACGCCACGTTCAGTGCCTGCCACCTTGGAGGTGAAGCCGGACAGAAAGTGGTACATCGCCTGCGCCGGGGTCAGCCGTGCGATGGGGGGCAGCACACCGAATGCATCACAGGTCAGCATGATGATGTTCTTGGGGTGCCCGCCAAGGGCCGACTTGGACGCGTTCGAGATATAGTGCAGCGGATAAGCGCAGCGCATGTTGGCGGTCAGGCTGTCATCCTCGAAATCCAGATCAAAGGTTTCAGGATCAAAGACCATGTTCTCGATCACGGTGCCGAACATCTCAGTGGTGGCGTAGATTTCCGGCTCTGCCTCGGGCGACAGGTTGATCGTCTTGGCATAGCAGCCACCTTCGAAGTTGAAGGTGCCGCGATCCGACCAGCCATGTTCGTCGTCGCCGATCAGGACGCGTTCCGGGTCGGCGGAAAGGGTGGTTTTGCCGGTGCCCGAAAGGCCAAAGAAAACCGCCGTATCAATGGGATTGCCTGGTGCATGGTTGGCCGAGCAATGCATCGCCATGATGCCCTTGCCGGGCAGGATGTAATTCAGCAGCGTAAAGACCGACTTTTTGTTTTCACCGGCATATTCGGTGTTGCCGATCAGGATCAGCTTTTTGTCAAAGTTCAGCGCGATCACTGTCTCTGAGTTGCAGCCATGCTTTTCCGGGTCTGCCTTGAAGGTCGGGCAGTTGATGATCGTGAAATCAGCGACGAAGCTGTCCACATCCTCATGGTCGGGACGACGCAGCAAGTGGCGGACAAACAGACTGTGCCACGCCAGTTCCGTGACCACGCGGACATCGATGGCATTGGCCGGATCGGCACCGCCGACAAGGTCCTGCACATAGTAGTCTTTGTCGATCATGTGCGTCAGCATGTCGGCATACAGCCGGTCAAAGGCGTCGGCCGCCATCGGCTGGTTGTTTTCCCACCAGATCGAATCCTCGACCGAGGGGGTGCGGACGACAAATTTATCCTTGGGCGACCGGCCCGTGTATTTGCCTGTGGTTACGAGAAAGGACCCGCCTTTGCCCAGCGTGCCTTCACCTCGTTTGAGCGCCGCTTCGATCAGCGCGGGCTCCATGAGGTTGTAATAGACATTGCCGAGCCCTTCGATCCCCTGGTCTTCTAGCCGGAACTCTGGGTTCACCCGTCCAAATGTCATTTGCCTTGCTCCTGTCGCAGCGCTTTTCGAAAGTTGCTGTACGGTACTGTTAAACGCCCGTGCACGTTCTCTTAGCACGTCGCTTTTCGACATGAACAGGACGCAAGAGCGCAGTTTGCGCTACCAAGCCTGAGGTTAGCGATACCACGCCGAGGCTTGGCCCGGACCGTCACAATGCGACGGAAACGGGTGAGGCTTTTTAGCCATTCCTTTGCCTTATTCGCGTCCGATGAGGTGTGGTTGGGTGCCTGATTCGCAGATTGGCATTGCTGTAAAGCGGAATTTCGCCAATAGTATGACAAAAAACAGGCAACCAGAGCAGTAACAAGGACAGTGCAATGTCTAAAATCGCCCTTGTGGACGATGACAGGAATATCCTGACGTCCGTATCAATGACCCTTGAGGCAGAAGGGTTTGAAGTGGAAACCTATCACGACGGTCAGTCGGCGCTTGACGCCTTCAACAAAAAGATGCCGGACATGGCCGTGTTCGACATCAAGATGCCGCGCATGGACGGCATGGACCTGCTACAACGCGTGCGGCAGAAATCCAAGATGCCGGTGATCTTTCTCACCTCCAAAGACGATGAGATTGATGAGGTGCTGGGACTGCGCATGGGGGCCGACGACTATGTGAAAAAGCCGTTTTCGCAACGTCTGCTGGTGGAACGCATCCGCGCGCTGCTGCGCCGCCAAGAGGCGGTTGCGGGCGATGTGGTCGGCGACACCGAAGAGACCAAGCTGATGACACGCGGCAGCCTGAACATGGATCCGCTGCGGCACGCGGTGACGTGGAGAGGCATGGATGTCTCACTGACAGTGACCGAATTTCTGCTGTTGCAGGCGCTCGCGCAGCGCCCCGGTTTCGTCAAATCGCGTGATCAGTTGATGGATGTGGCCTATGACGATCAGGTCTATGTCGACGATCGCACCATCGACAGCCACATCAAGCGGTTGCGCAAGAAGATGCGCACGGTCGACACAGAGTTTTCGGCGATCGAAACGCTTTACGGTATCGGATACCGCTACAACGAAGAGTAGGGGATGGCCCTGGCCAAACAACTCCCCATGCAGGATGATCGAAAGGGCGCGCGCCGCGATGCGGATGTCGTGCTGGGTGACGATTGGGTCGCCCCGGATAACATCGTCGAAAAAGAGCTGCGTGATAACCGCGCGCGGCGGGGCCTGTTCACGCTCAATCGCTCGCCGCTGACGCGCAAGATCATCACGTTCAACTTGATTGCGTTGAACGTGTTGGTGGCGGGTATTTTGTGGTTGAATTCCTCCCGCGACACGTTGGCTGTCCAGCGGGTGAATGCCTTGCAGGCCGAAGTTGAATTGGTCGCCGATGTGTTTGAGGCGCAACTGCCGCTTGGCGCGCCGGTCAGTTTGGGCACCGGCGACGGGCTGGACGTGGCACGCACGGTCGACGGGATCGATCTGCGCGATGGCGTCAAGCTAATGGTTTTCGATAGCGCCAGCTTTCTTGTCGGTGAGACGCAAGGGGTGATGCCCCCGATCATTCCGCCCGCCGAAGAGGAAAAGCCGACGCTGATATCGGATTTCCTAAACACAGTCTGGGACAGCGTTGCGGGGCTGTTCACCTATTTCGAAGACACCCCCGATCTGGATCTGGAGGACCGCCTGCGCCGCGCGATAGAGGCGGGTGATCCGGGGCAGACCCGCGTGGAGTCCGGTGGTGGCGATGGACAAACGCTCTTTTTCGCCTTCAGCCCGATCCAGCAGGGCGATCAGCTTATTGGCACCATTGCGCTCGTCTCTCCAGCGGCCGAAATTGATGCCGCTGTCAGCGCCGAACGTGAGCGCGTGTTGCAGATGTTTGTCATCGCCACGCTGGTGTCCATCGGGCTTAGCCTTGTGCTGGCCTCGACCATCGCCAACCCGATTTCCGATCTGGCCGATGCCGCCGAAATTGGCCGTGATCGCAACCGCAAGGCGCGCACCCCCGGTCGCATCCGCATCCCCGATCTGACTGCGCGCCCCGATGAGATCGGTCGCCTGTCCGGCGCGCTGCGCGGGATGGTTGGCGCGCTGTATGACCGGATCGACGCGAACGAACAGTTTGCCGCCGATGTGGCGCATGAAATCAAGAACCCACTGGCCAGTCTGCGGTCCGCCGTGGGCAGCCTGCGCATGGTCAAGAAGGAAGAGCACCGGACAAAGCTGTTGGACGTGATCGAACACGATGTCCGCAGGCTGGACCGTCTGGTCAGCGATATTTCCAACGCGTCGCGGCTGGACAGCGAATTGGTCAAGGAAGAGGAGCAAGAGTTCAACCTGCTGGAAATGCTGGGAAACCTGACGGAGTTTCTAGGTCAGGATGCGCGCCAGAAGGGGATCGAGTTCATTTCCGACCTGCCCAAAAAGCCGGTCACGATCACCGGGCTGGAACCGCGCGTGGCGCAGGTGTTTGTCAACCTGATCACCAATGCGATCAGCTTTTGCGAGGACGGCGATGCCATCCGCGTCTGGGCACGTCGCCGCGACAACCGGGTTCTGGTGGTGGTTGAGGATACCGGTCCCGGCATCCCCGAGGATGCGCTGCAAAAGATCTTCAAGCGCTTTTACACGTCGCGGCCACAGCAGGATTTTGGAAACAACTCCGGCCTTGGGCTGGCGATTTCGAAACAGATCATCGAGGCGCATGGCGGCGTTATCTGGGCCGAAAACATCCGCCCGACAGAGGCGGATGTCACGTCTGAACCGCTGGGCGCGCGGTTCGTCGTCGGCCTGCCGGTCTGACCGCCACCCATGCGTGAGATCGTGCATGCCACCTCTGTTTCGGTGGCGGGTCGGGGCCTGTTGATACGCGGTGCCTCGGGACGGGGCAAATCCGGGCTTGCGCTGGAAATGATGGTGCGCGGTGCGACCCTGATCGCCGACGACCGGACCATCGTCACCCGGACACGGGATTTGCTGCACTTGTCCGTGCCGTCCGCCTTGCGAGGTATGATCGAAGCGCGTCGAATCGGTCTCTTGCACGCCGACTGTGTCGACGACGTTCCGCTGGCCGCTGTGCTTGATCTGGATGTGGCGGAAACGCATCGCCTGCCACCTAACCGCACCACCCGCATGCTGGGCGTCGAAGTGCCATTGCTTCACAATTCCGCGTCTGAGTATTTCGCAGCAGGACTTATTCATTATCTAACAGCCGGAAGGCGAGACTAGAAATGGATCAAATGGAACCGGCCAGCGCCCGCATCGTGTTTGTCACCGGCCCTTCGGGCGCCGGGCGATCAAGCGCGATCAACGTGCTTGAGGATCTTGGGTTCGAAAGCATCGATAATATCCCGCTCAGCCTGATACCCCGCCTTGTTGAGGGGGACAGCCCGCTCGCGCGTCCTCTGGCGCTGGGCATCGACGTGCGCAACCGCGATTTCAGCGCCGAAGGGTTGCTGCAACTGCGCGACACGTTGGCGGAACACTTGGGCGTGACGGTGGATCTGCTGTACCTCGACTGTTCGAATGAGGTGTTGGTGCGGCGCTATTCTGAAACCCGCCGCCGCCACCCGATGGCCCCCGATGACACACCGCAAGCCGGTGTCTTCCGGGAGAAAGCGCTGCTGACAGATGTCAGTGTACGCGCTGACATCCTGATCGACACGTCTGAACTGACGGTTCACGACCTGCGGGCAGAGTTGGAAGGCTGGTTCGGCGAGGTCACCAGTCAGGGCATGGCGGTTTCGGTCCAGAGCTTTTCCTACAAGCGCGGGCTGCCACAAGGTCTGGACGTGGTGATCGACTGCCGTTTCCTGCGCAATCCCCATTGGGAAAAAGACCTGCGCGACTTTACCGGGCTTGACCCGGAGGTGGCCAGCTTTGTCGCGGACGACCCGCGGTACGATGAGTTTCTGGACCGGGCGACCGGGCTGATCCTGCTGATGCTTCCGGCCTGCGTAGCCGAAGGCAAGGCGCATTTTGCCATCGGCTTTGGCTGTACAGGCGGCAAACATCGGTCCGTTGCCGTTACGGAAAACGTGGCGGCGGCTCTTGCACAGGAAGGTTGGCGGGTGTCAATTAGGCACCGTGAACTGGAACGTCGGGGTGCCGCGTCTGTTGCCGAGCGCGAGACTGGCGTGAGTGGAGTGAAAACCAGGTGATCGGCATCGTAATCGTCGCACATGGTGGTCTGGCACGCGAGTATCTCGCGGCGGTGGAGCATGTAGTCGGCGAACAACCCGCTATTGTGGCCATCTCGATTGAGGCGGATGCTGACCGGGATGCCAAGCAGGACGAGATCAGGGCAGCTGCCGACGCGGTTGACAGCGGTGGTGGTGTGGTGATCGTGACGGACATGTTCGGTGGATCGCCGTCGAACTTGTCATTGGCGGCCTGCCGTCCCGACAACCGTCGTATCCTGTATGGCGCGAATCTGCCCATGCTGATCAAGCTCACCAAAAGCCGTCATCTCAAGGTGCCAGAAGCGGTACGCAACGCCCTGGAAGCGGGGCGGAAGTATATTGACAGCCAGAACATTCCGGCTGATCCCTCCTGAACAGTATTGATCCGCCACGAGAAAGCCCGGTCCCCATGTCCACATCCGTCAACCGCGCGTTGAAGATCGTAAACGAGAAGGGGCTGCATGCCCGTGCCTCGGCCAAACTGGTCGAGGTTGTGGAAGGGTTTGACGCAACGGCAGAGGTGGCCCGCGACGGGATGTCCGCCAGCGGAGATAGCATCATGGGGCTTTTGATGTTGGCAGCCGCGAAAGGAAGCACTATTGAAGTCCAAACCTCGGGTCCGGACGCCGAGGCACTGGCCGACGCGGTCGAAGCCTTGGTGGCGGACCGTTTCGGAGAGGACTGTTAGTCCCTGCACCGGGATTGACGCATAGAACGGGACTGAAGCAGGCGCATGGTCGAAAGCACCCAAGCGACATCCCTCAGGCGTAGAGGCGTGGCAAAGAACCCCGCGCCTTACGACAAGCGCCAGGTCAGCTACGCCAACACCTTCACGAATCCGTGGAAGGCGAACACTATCCGTACGCTTGAATGGCTGACCGGAAAAATCCCGATGTTGCGTATGGTGCGCCGGTTCGAACGGATGGGCCCGGTTGAGGGACAGGCGTTCTGGAGCCAGGCGCTGGGCATCATGGGTATCGACATCCAGACGCCTGCAGAGCAGATTGCTCGCATTCCCCCCAAAGGCTCGGTGATTGTTGTGGCCAACCATCCGCACGGACTGGTCGACGGGATGATCCTGGCCGAATTGATTGGGCGGGTGCGCACGGATTACCGAATTCTGACCCGGTCTCTGTTGACTGGCGTCAAGGAGATTGAGCCGTTCATGATCCCGGTGCCCTTCCCGCATGAGGAAGACGCCCGCGAACAAAGCCTTGAGATGCGCGCGCATGCGATGGATCACCTTAAGGACGGTGGCGTGATTGTGCTGTTTCCCTCCGGTGTCGTGGCCTCATCCGAAAGCTGGTGGGGCACGGCGGTCGAGGCGGGGTGGAACCCGTTTACCGCCAAGATGGTCCAGCGGTCGGGCGCAACTGTCGTGCCGATCTATTTTCCAGGTCAGAACAGCCGCGTCTATCAGATTGCCAACCGCGTCTCGGCGACAATCCGGCAAGGATTGTTGATCCACGAGGTGGTGCACGCCTGCCGTCGCCCGCAAAAGCCGGTTGTTGGTGAGCCGATCTCACCCGAGACGATCAAGGCGTTTGAGGGCGGCCAACGCGAGTTCGTGGCCTGGCTGCGTCAAAAGACACTGGAACTGCGCGAAAGCTGACGCCCCGTTCGGCGGTTCCGTCGCCGATCAGCGTGTCGGGACCGGAACCTCTCCACGATAATCGTAAAATCCGCGCTTGGTCTTGCGGCCCAGCCAACCCGCCTCGACGTATTTTGTCAGCAGTGGGCAGGGGCGGTATTTGGTATCGGCCAGCCCGTCGTGCAGCACGTTCATGATGGCCAGGCAGGTGTCGAGCCCGATGAAATCGGCCAGCTCCAGCGGCCCCATCGGATGATTGGCCCCCAGCTTTAGCGCCATGTCGATGGACTGCACGTTGCCGACGCCCTCATACAGCGTATAACAGGCCTCATTGATCATCGGGATCAGCACGCGGTTGACGATGAAGGCCGGGAAATCCTCAGCCGAGGCGGCGGTCTTGTCCAGATTCTGAACGACTTTCAGGCAGGCGTCATAGGTTTCCTTGTCGGTGGCGATGCCGCGGATCAGTTCGACCAGTTTCATCACCGGCACCGGGTTCATGAAATGGAATCCCATGAATTTCTCGGGCCGATCCGTGCGGGACGCCAGCCGGGTGATGGAAATCGAAGACGTGTTCGAGGTCAGGATGGTTTCAGGCTTCAGTTCCGGCACCAGCGCGGCAAAGATCTTGTCCTTGACCTCTTCGCGTTCTGTCGCCGCCTCAATCACCAAATCGGTTTGGGCGATCTCCGGAAGGTCCATGGTGGTGCGAATACGGCCCAGCGTCGAATCGCGTTCTTCGGCCGTGATCTTTTCGCGGCTGACCTGCCGATCAAGGTTCAGTCGGATCGTGGCAACGGCTTTGTCCAGTGACTCTTGGCTGATGTCGTTCAGACGCACTTCATAGCCCGCCTGCGCCATCACATGGGCGATTCCGTTTCCCATCTGTCCTGCGCCAACGATACCAACCGATTTGATTTCCATGGACCGCCCCTTTTTTTCCAGCGCCACCATGACCCGCCTTGGGCAGGGCTGCAAGAGCAGCGGATTCTCCTCTCATTGTCACTTTAGGGAAATGGCAAGAGCTTTGCGCGATTCTCACTGTTGGGTGAGATAAATGAGGTGGGCATTATGTCTGTACATGGTGGGGGCCACGGGTCCCTGGAATATTATCCGTGCCGTTATGGCAATTCGCGCGTTCTGTTTCGCGGTCCGCGCCGACGATTGGATGGCTCATATGTGGCATTCCTCGGCGGAACCGAGACGTATGGCCGTTTTGTCGAACAACCGTTTCCGGAGTTGCTGGAAACTCGAATCAAATTAGCTTGCGCAAATTTCGGTGTGGTTAACGCAGGTGTGGATATCTACCTGAATGATCCGTCGGTGATGGATTTGATTTCCGGGGCGGAGGCCAAGGTTGTTCAGATCATGGGGGCGCAAAACCTGTCAAACCGGTTCTATTCGGTTCATCCGCGCCGAAACGACCGTTTTCTGCGCGCCTCTGATCGGCTGATGACGCTGTATCCAGAGATAGATTTCACGGAATTTCACTTTGTACGGCACATGTTGGGGCGGCTCGCAGAGGCGTCCAGTGATCGCTATGCCGAAGTGTTGACGGAACTGCGCACGGCATGGACCGCGCGGATGAAGCACCTGCTGACGCAATTGCGGGGCGACATCGTCCTTCTGTGGTTCGCCGACCATCCTGTTCCGGTCGAAACCCCGGCGACTTTGGAAGGCGATCCCTTGTTCGTGAACCGTGACATGATCGAAACCTTGCGCCCAAGGGTGAGCCACGTGATCGAAGTCGTGGCCTCGGACGCGGCGCGCATCGAAGGGACGCGCGGTATGGTTTTCAGCGACTTTGAGGCTTGCGCGGCAGAGGAACTGATGGGGCCGCTTGCGCATCAAGAGGTCAGCCAGGCCTTGGCCGATGTGCTGGCCCGGATGACTGACCGCTAACCCAATAGCAAAGGCCCGCTGGTGAGGCGGGCCTTTGACAATTTCCTAAAGCGGGGCAGTGCCCCTGTCATATCACAGTTTTTCGGTCAGTTCCGGGACGGCGGTGAACAGGTCGGCGACAAGACCGTAGTCGGCCACCTGAAAGATTGGGGCCTCTTCGTCCTTGTTGATCGCGACGATGACTTTGCTGTCCTTCATGCCGGCGAGGTGCTGAATCGCGCCCGAGATGCCGACGGCGACGTAAAGATCCGGCGCGACAACCTTGCCGGTCTGACCGACCTGCCAGTCGTTCGGGGCAAAGCCCGAATCGACAGCCGCACGCGAGGCACCAACGGCGGCACCCAGCTTGTCGGCCAGCTTTTCGATCAGGGCGAAATCGTCCTGGCTGCCAACACCGCGTCCGCCGGACACGACGATACCGGCCGAGGTCAGTTCGGGACGGTCGCTGGCGGCGACCTTGTCTTCGACCCATGCGGACAAATCGGGGTTCTCGCCGGTGGCGATGTCCTCAACCGGGGCAGAGCCGCCCGTGGCAGCTGCGTCAAAGGTCGCGGTGCGGAAGGTGATAACCTTTTTCGCGTCCTTCGATTTCACCGTCTGAATGGCGTTGCCGGCATAGATTGGACGCTCAAACGTGTCGGCGTCGATGACGGCGGTCACATCGGTCAGCACCATCACGTCCAGCAGCGCGGCCACGCGCGGCAGGATGTTCTTGGCGTCAGTGGTGGCGGGGGCGACGATGTGGCTGTAGTCGCCTGCGAGAGAGGCGATCAGAGCGGAAACCGGCTCTGCCAGACGGTGACCATACAGGTCGTCCTCGGCCAGCAGCACCTTGGACACGCCTTCGATCGTGGCGGCCTCAGCGGCGGCGTCCTTGGCAGATGCACCCGCGGCCAGCACGGTCACATCCCCCAGCGCCTTGGCGGCGGCGACGGTCTTGGCGGTGGCATCCATGGCCAGCGCGCCATCGGTAATTTCGGCAATCAGCAGAACAGCCATCAGATGATCCCCTTTTCCTTGAGCTTTGCCACCAGTTCATCGACAGAGCCAACGATTTCGCCAGCGGCACGCGCCGCCGGTTCACCGGTCTTGACGATTTCCAGACGCGGCGTGACATCGACGCCGTAGTCGGCGGCGGTCTTTTCATCCATCGGCTTTTTCTTGGCCTTCATGATGTTGGGCAACGAGGCGTAGCGCGGCTCGTTCAGACGCAGGTCGGTCGAGATGATGGTCGGCATCTTGACCTTGATGGTCTGCAGGCCGCCGTCGACCTCACGGGTGACCACGGCATGATCACCATCAATATCCACGTTGTTGGCGTACATCGCCTGCGACCAGCCCAGCAGAGCCGACAGCATCTGCCCGGTGGCGCCCAGATCGTTGTCGATGGCTTGCTTGCCGCAAAGGACAAGGCCCGGCTCTTCTTCCTTGACGATGGCGGCAAGAATCTTGGCGACGGCCAGCGGTTCGATGTCGGTGTGCACGTCATCGGCGGCGACCACGAGGATGGCGCGGTCGGCGCCCATGGCCAGCGCGGTGCGCAGGGTTTCCTGGCTCTGCTTGACGCCGATGGAGACCGCGATGACCTCATCGACCTTGCCGGCCTCCTTGAGGCGAATGGCCTCTTCGACGGCGATTTCGTCGAACGGGTTCATCGACATTTTCACGTTTGCCAGATCGACACCCGATCCGTCCGCTTTCACGCGAACTTTCACGTTGTAGTCGATCACGCGCTTGACCGGTACCAGGACCTTCATCTGCGTGTCTCTCCTCAGGTTTGTCATGCCCGCGGGAGGGCCCGCGAAACTTCCTTGCACGGTGGTGTAGCCCGCCCGGACAGGTGGAAACAGCGAAAAATCGTCGCGTTATTGTCAATCCGCGTCGCCATGACGGAACGTTTTTCGGCATTTCGCCCAATTCGATTTCGCCGATTGCGCTATCAGGTGGCGGCGGGCCTTGGACGCCCGCCCCAAGAGGCTGCGACCTGCTGAGTCAAAGACGACATGCTTCACTGGCAGATGTTGCGCAGCGCTTGCCATTCCACATCGCTCAGGATTGGGCGCGTGCCGGATTGGGATTGCGCAAAACCGCGCGCCTGTTCGGCGCGTTCTGCGGTGACAGGGTGGCTCGACAGATAGGCCGGGATTTCAAAACCCTGTAAGCCGTCCAACTCATCAAAAAAGCGGGCAAACCCTGTTGCGTTCACATTCGCGGCCTTCAACATGTCCAGCGCGAACAGATCGGCGGCGGCCTCGGCGTCGCGGGTATAGGCGGCGGTCATAAGGTGCTCACCCACCAACGCGATGGCGGCGCCGCCGGTGAAATCGCCGATGAGCATGCTGAGCAGTCCAGCAGACCCGGCGGTGCGTAGCGCGTGGCGTGTGGCGTCACGCGATTCGACATGGCCGATTTCATGTGCCAGCACGCCGGCCACCTCATCCGGGCCTTGCGCCTTGTCCAGCAGTCCGCGCAGGATCACCACCTGCCCGCCGGGCGCGGCAAAGGCGTTGATCATACCATGATCAAAGACCTGTGCTGAAATCTGATAATCCATCTCTTGGTTTTTAGCCAGTCGCGCCAGCATGGTGTCCAGAGCGGCGCGTCCGGCCGGATCCTCGCAGCGCAGCGATTTCTTGTCGGCGTGGCCAAGGATTCGCTCCATCTGTGAGGTGACAACCTTGCCAAAGGCGATTTCACGTTCGACCGGAATGATCAGGGCCAGCGTGTTGGCCATGGCGGGCAGGATCACAAACAGCATCAGACAGGCGGCGACAACCGCGCCGCCGCTATACAGGAATACCTTGCGCCAAGTGCCCTTGTGCAGATCCCGGCGGAACAGGCCGGGCCGGGTGCGGTACATCCATGCGATCAGCTCGGGGTCGTGCAGAACCAGGCGGGCAGGGTCGCGCGGGGCCTCATCGGCGGTATCGGCGTGGCGGGTGAGCGTCAGGCGACCCTTGTGAGAGGTGTCGCTGAGCGCGCGCAGGTCCATCAGAGACCAGCGCAGCGGCGCCTCCAGCGTGTCGCCGGTGATGATCATGGCCTGCCTGTCGTCGGACAGGGCGACATGAACCTCATGCCGCCCCGCCGTGAGGCCATCAAAGAAATGCGCCTCTGTCTTTTGCATCAGATTGCGCCACCGATATCCAGCGCGTCGGCAAAGCCTTCGGCGTCAACGCCGGTTTCGGCCTCACGCTGGGCGATGCGGTTCAGGCTATCGGCGTTCACGATCTCCAGCTTTTCGATGTAGTGCGCCAGGATCGGCTGGGTGATCAGGATCAGGCTAAGTGCCTGCGTCAGCACCAAGGCCACCACATATCCAACCGCCATGACGATGCTAAAGGCGATGATGCCGCCCCCGTTTTGCAGCAGCGGGATAAAGGCGGCGGCAATCGTGGCGACGATCCCGAAGGCGACAGAGGCCAAAAGGCCCACCAGCAGGCCCCCGACGATATAGGTCTTGATGACAAAGCCGGTGCGCGGCGCCGCGGTAAAGCGGATGTCGTCGCCCAGCACCTTGTTCGCAGTCAGGTAGGCAAAGGACTGCACGCCGTAGTGGATGCTGCCGATGATGACCCAGATGTAACCGACAAAAACGCCAAACCCGCCAAATGCCGCCAGACCGATGCTTTCTGATATGGCCGCGCCGACGGCAAGAGATCCACTAACCACAAGGATACCAATGCCAATCAGCAGATGTTTCATGGCACTGTACAGATCGGTCCATTTGCCGGTCTGGGTAAAGCGCGCAGAGCCGTAATAGCTGCGGTCCGCCTGATATTTCTCCAGCTTGAAGGTTTGCAGTGGTGTCAGGATGCCCAGCGTGATCACCGCCAGAAAGCCGTATCCCAACGCGCGCCAGACAAACCCCCAAGCGCCTTTTTCCATGCCGAACCGGATGCCCCTCCAGCGGGTGCGCGCCATCTTGTAGCGCCGTGCTCGATAGACGGCATACAGGATAAACGGCAGCACCGCGAAGAAGGTGATATAGAGTGCAATGGTTTGGGCGATCATTTCCTGTGGTGACGCGCGTTGGGGATCAACCATGACACTCAGGCCCGCATAAAACAGGACCATCTGGATGATGCCGATGTAAATCGCCAGAAAGACCACTGCGATCAGGAAGCCAAGCAGTTTCTCGATCCCGGTTCCGGTGTATTCGAACGTGTCGCCACCCGCGTTGACCGAGGACCAGATGTATTTTCGAATGCGGGTCTTTTGCCAGAACCGGTAGATGCCCAGCGTGACAACAGTCAACAGACCGGTCTTGAAGGCAAGGTTGAACAGCGGGCCTTTTTCGCCCGTGTAACGGATGTCCATGGAATCTTGAGGAGTACTCATAGTAACAATCTCTCGGTCGCGGGTGGGGCGCAAACTGTGCGTGCGCGGATACTGCCACCACGATGGGGGGCGGGCGACCAAGCGTAAAGTCGGGAATGCCTGCCCTTGGTGGGTTGAAGCGAATTGGCGTCAGTAGGGTGTTTCGCCGGAACATATGTCTTGCAAGGCGCGCCATTCGTCAGCGGTGAGCAGCGGGCGGGACTGGAAACCGGCGGGCACGGCGTTGCGGGCGGCGTCGATGCGGTTGCCCAGTCCGGGATGCGACAGGAAATGGCCGATAAACCCATCGGCGTCTCCCCCCAGCGCGCGAAACCGTTCGAACATGACGGCCAGCGCGGCGGGCGACAGGCCCGCGCGGATCATCAGATCATGGGCAAAGACGTCTGCCGCAGCCTCAGCGCCTTGACTATACTGCGCCTCGATCAACTGTTCGGCCAGTAGCAGGACAACCGCGCCGCCTGCGAAATCGCCAAAGATCAGGCCCAGCACCCCAATCGACCCGGCAGAGCGCAGGGCATGCCGGGTGGGGTCGCGGCTGACCACATGGCCGATTTCATGGGCAAAGACCGCTGCCAGTTCCTCGGGGGTGTCGGCCTCGTCGATCAGGCCGCGGAAAAAGACAATCTGGCCTCCGGGCAGGGCAAAGGCGTTGACCATCTCATGGTCGAGGACATGTACCGACAGATCGACCGGCGTTGGCACATGCGCGATCAGACGGGCCTGGATCTTGCGCAGGGCTTGTTCGCCATTGGGCGCGGTGCAAAAGGTGACAGGGTTCAGGTCGGTGTCGTCCAGCGCCTCACGGATCTGGGTCAGTGTCACCTCTCCCAATGCCTTTTCGCCGCTGGGTGGAATGTATTCAGCCAGCTGGTCAGCCATCAAGGGGACCAGAACAAACAGGATCAGCGCCACGGAGGCAACCGCTGCCAGCGCCCAACCGACCAACCGTCCACGGCGGACAAGCGGTGCGGACCGGGTGCGATTGGGCAGGCGTGGGCGAATGTCGCCGTGGCGCAGGATCAGACGGGCAACGGGATCGCCCTTCAGCCGCAAGACGATCAGATCGCCGCCGGCCTGATCCATGACCTCGCGGATGTCGTCCACCGGCCAGTCGATGCCGTCCCCGGTCAATACGCGGCGGTCGGTGTCGATGCGCAAGGTGACTGGGCGCGCGGTGGCGGTTTCGCCGTCATAGAAGTCACCGCTGGTTTCAAGCGGCGGCGGCATTGCGCCACTGTGCGCCCCCCTGTTCATAGCGAGGCCCCCACATCCAACGCCTCGGCAAAGCCTTCGGCCTCGACGTGCTCGTCGCGCGGGCGTTGTTGGATCGCGGGCAGCATCTCTGCCCCGTCGATCCGCAAACCGCGCGCGTAAAGACGGGTGATCGGCAACGTGATCCAGGCCTGTGTCAGTGCCGACCAGATCAGGAAAATGGCGAAATAGCTCATCGCGGTCAGGCCGACCAGTAGCCAGCGGTCGGCAGCGGCAAAGAGCAGCGACAAATCCTCCATCCCGACCTCTGTCAGGGTGTCCGCCGATTGCAGGCGTAGGAACAGCACAACCAGAAAGGCGGTCGGAATGGAAGAGACCAACAGCGCAAGAGCATAGCCCGAGATCAAGATCCAGAACACCCGCAGCGGGTTCAGCGTCAGGTGCAGGCGCAGCGGACCAAGACACTTGGCCGCTGCCATGCGCTTGCGCGTCTCTACACGGTAGTACACCGCTCCAAAGACCAACAAAACGCCCGCCATGACATATCCGAGGATGGCCAGCGCCACGAGACCCGCGCCAAGCACCACGGTCGACACCAGCAACAGGCCAAGCGCCATGAGATGCCATTTGATGCACCAAAACAGCATGAACCACGACCCGTCCTGTTCCATCTTGTGATCGCCGAACCATGTGCGATCCGTCCGGTATTTTTCCAGTTTGAAGGTCATGCGCGGCCACAGCAGTCCCAGCGTGATCAGGGTCAGCAGCCAGTGCCAGAGCGCGCGCAGGGCGAACCCCCACGCGCCGGGGGCAAGGCCAAAGCGCAGCCCCATCCACCGGGTGCGTGCCAGCACATACCGCCGGGCGCGGTACCGGGCATAAAACCAAATCGGGATCACGCCAATAAAGCTGAGCACATAGGCGGCAGTATTGCCCTGAAAAACCGCGAAGCTGGCAAACATCAGGCCAAGGTTCACGATGCCGATGTAGAAGGCCAGAATGACCACCGCGATAAGAAACCCCAGCAGTTTCTCGAACGGATCGCCGACATATTCCAAGGGATGATCACCCGGGCGGATGGCGGACCAGTACCAGCGCCGGATGCGGGTCTTTTGCCAGAACCGATAAAAGCCAAGGGTCAAAACCGTCAGGACGCCGGTGCCCAGCGTCAGCTTGAAGATCGGCCAGCGACGGCCCGCGAATAGCGTGGGCATCGGCGTGCCGTGCATGTCATGCGCGACGCCACCGGCCTGCGCCAGTGTGCCCGGAGATATGTCCTGCCCTTCCAAAACGGTCTCCGTCCTGCCGCCGCTCTTGCGGGCAGAGTGGCGATTTCCCGGCTGGGGTGCAACTGCGGTGTTGTGAGTACATCGCCCGGACCCCGGATCAGATCCGGGGCGGGCGGGGTAGACAGGGGGCAAGCGCACCCCGTCCCGGACTTGATCCGGGATCCCATCTCTGACGGATTTTTATCCGGCGATGAGTTTAACTTGTTGTTAATGCGTTATGTTTCGCGCGCGAAACGCTCAGTTGAACTTGTTGTCTCTCGGGAAGCCGCGCGGTGCCATGCGGCCCGTTCCGGCGCGTTTTCCGATCCATTCCGCAAGCTCGGCGGCATCGACGGTGCGCGTGCGCCCCGCCGGATCCTGCCACGACAGGCCGGCCTCCAAAAGGAAGGTGCGCGCGTCCGACAATCCGCCGTCCTTGTACTTTTGCAGGCGAACACCCTTGCCGCGTCCCATTTCGGGCAACTCCTCGAGCGGGAAAACCAATAGTTTGCGGTTCTCGCCTACAACGGCGACGTGATCGGCGGTCACCGGTTTGCATACCAAAGCCCGCGCCGGGGCGCGCACGTTCAGCACCTGTTTGCCAGTCCGCGTCTGGGCGATGATTTCATCCTCGGGCGCAATAAATCCGTCACCCGCTGAGGAGGCCACCAACAGCTTGCGACCCGGTTTGTGGATAAAGATGTCGATGATCTCTGCCTCATTCGGCAGATCCACCATCAGGCGAAGCGGTTCACCCATGCCACGCCCGCCCGGCAGAGCCGCTGCCGACACGGTGTAGAACCGGCCCGTGGACGCAAAGACCAGCAGACGGTCGGTGGTTTCGGCATGAAAGATAAAGCGCGGGCCGTCGCCGTCCTTGAACTTCAACTCGCGGTCCAGCGCGATATGCCCGGTCATGGCGCGAATCCAGCCCATCTGCGAACAGACGACCGTGATCGGCTCGCGGTCAATCATCGCCTCCAGCGGGACTTCCTCGGCCTCTCCGGCCTCGGCGAGGGCGGTCAGGCGGGCTCCGCGATCCAGACCTTTGCCGAACTTCTTTTTGACCTCTTTCAGCTCGTCCGTGACGCGCTTCCATTGCAGGTCTTCGCTGTCCAGCAGATCCTCAAGTCCTGCGCGCTCTTCCATCAGGGCGTCGCGTTCCTTGACCAGTTCCAGTTCCTCAAGGCGGCGCAACGACCGCAGGCGCATATTGAGGATCGCCTCGGCCTGTACATCGGACAGACCCTCGGACCGGCCGACAAAGCGCGCAGGCACCTTGGCGTCGGTGCCGTCATCGGCCAGCACGCCCCGCGCGATGGCCTCTGGATCCTCGCGCAGTTCCAGCGCGGCGACGTCCACACCGATCAGCGGTGAGACATAATCGCTTTCGTCCGTGGCGCGGGTCAGCTTGGCCTGATGTGGGCGCGACCAATCCTCGTACATCAAGGCGACTTTGGGGTCGTCGTCATAGCGGATGATGTCGATCACGCGGTCAAGGTTCAGAAAGGCGACAATCAGGCCTTCGAGCACCTCAAGCCGGTTATCGATCTTGGCCATCCGGTGACGCGACCGGCGGATCAGCACGTCGCGCCGGAAATCGAGGAAGGCGCGCAGCACCTCTTTGAGCGAGCAGACCTTGGGCGTGACGCCGTCGATCAGCACGTTCATGTTCAGCGAAAAGCGGATTTCGAGGTCCGAGTTCTTGAACAGCATGTTCATCAACACGTCGGGATCGACGTTCTTTGACCGTGGCTCCAGCACCATGCGCACGTCTTCGGCGCTTTCGTCCCGCACATCGGCGAGGATCGGAACCTTTTTGGTCTGGATCAACTCGGCGATGCGTTCGACCAGCTTCGACTTTTGCACCTGATAAGGGATCTCGGTCACGACAACCTGCCATGTGCCGCGTCCCAGATCCTCGACCGACCATTTCGCACGCAGACGGATGCTGCCGCGCCCGGTGCGATAGGCCTCTGCGATGTTCTCCGCCGGTTCGACAATCACGCCGCCAGTCGGGAAATCCGGCCCCGGGACGTATTGCATCAGCGTGTCGTCCACTGCGTTCGGTGAGCGGATCAGATGCAGGCAGGCGTCGATCAGTTCACTGATGTTATGCGGTGGGATATTGGTGGCCATGCCCACCGCGATCCCGCTGGACCCGTTGGCCAGCAGGTTCGGGTAAGAGGCGGGCAGCACCGACGGTTCCATCAGGCGGCCGTCGTAGTTTGGACGGAAATCGACCGAGTTCTCGTCCAGCCCCTCGATCAGCGCCTCTGACATGATGGTCATGCGCGCTTCGGTATAACGACTGGCCGCCGGGTTATCGCCGTCGATGTTGCCAAAGTTGCCTTGGCCATCGACCAGCGGGTAGCGGATGGTGAAGTCCTGCGCGAGGCGCGCCATGGCGTCATAAATCGCCGTGTCGCCATGCGGGTGGAAATCCCCCATGGTGTCGCCGCTGATCTTGGCGGATTTCAGAAAGCCGCCCGTGGAACTAAGTCGCAACCTGCGCATTGCATATAGGATACGTCGATGAACCGGCTTCAGCCCGTCGCGTGCGTCCGGCAATGCCCGATGCATGATGGTGCTGAGTGCATAGGTCAGATAACGCTCGCCAATCGCGCGGCGTAGCGGCTCTGCCAGATTGCGTTCGGGCATGTTGGGGGTGTCGGCGTCATCATCCATAGATGTGGTGATATTCCCGCCACGTCGCCGCAGCAAGTGGGGCCGGGGAATAATCCGGGTTTTTCCCTTAGAGGAAATCGGGGAATCGCTTAAACACGGGGCTGCGCTCCGGGGGGCGAATGTGACAGAGGATTGGCAGGTGGTGGGAGTGAACATGGTCCGGATCATGGTGGTGACGTTCGCAGTACTGGGCTGGTCATGGTACGCGCTGTCGGGTGGCCGCGATTTCGTTCCGGGCGACAACGGTGTATCGCTTCTCGCCGACGTCGATACCACCGCCCCGTCTGCCGTTCCCGACCGGCCGTCGCTTGCGGGGTTGCAGCCGATCCCGGCCACGAAAAACACCCCCGGTCCTGCGCCGCGCATCACGTCGTTGAGTGTCCGTGAGCCGCTGCCGTCCAAGTCGGTGAAGGCGACAGTGCCGCCTGTGGACCCTTCGGCGGGTGCCGCGCCAACCCTTACGTCAGAGGTCACCCCGGCGGCCCTTATTGCTGACTCCGTAGTTCAGCCCGCCGCCCAGCCTGTAGACGAAATTGCGCTGGCCTTGGCCGGGGCGATCCCGATAGACGAAGATCCGTTTGATCCGTTTGATCCGGATGCGCCGATGCAGCGGATTGCCGGACTGGGCACCTCGCTTCCGCTGGGAACAAAGATGGGTGGCGCGCTTGCCCCGGAGTTCGTGCCAGAAGAGCGAGACCTGCGGGTTGTCTCAGCCAGCCGCGTGAACCTGCGCGACGGACCGGCGACGTCCTACGGCATCGTTGCCAAACTTGATGAAGGTATCGAGGTCGAGGTGCTGGATGACACCGGAGACGGCTGGGTCAAGCTGCGGCTTGTCGATGCCGAAACCGAAGGCTGGATGTCGGACGATTTCCTGAACATCCCCAACTGACGAGGGATCGTAAGGGGGCGTGTTATCGTTGGGACCACGCCTCTTTCCTTTCCGTCACCTGCGCCGTAGAGGGCGCGCATGACACAAAGATCCATCCTTATCACGGGCTGCTCTTCGGGGATTGGCTATGACGCGGCGCATGGGCTGAAGGCGCGGGGATGGCGGGTGTTCGCCGCCTGCCGCCAAGAGGCGGACTGCGCGCGGTTGCGGGCTGAAGGCTTTGACAGTCCGCGACTGGACTACAGCGATGCTGCCAGCATTGACGCGGCGCTGGCAGAGGTGCTTGCGGCGACCGGCGGCACGCTGGATGCGCTGTTCAACAATGGGGCCTATGCGATGCCCGGCGCGGCAGAGGATCTGCCCGCCGAGGCCCTGCGCGAGATATTCGAAGTGAACGTCTTTGGCTGGCATGATCTGACCCGCCGTGTGATCCCGGTGATGCGGGCGCAGGGTCACGGGCGGATTATCAACAACGGCTCTGTTCTGGGCATCGTCGTGGCCCCTTGGCGGTCCGCCTACAATGCCGCCAAGTTTGCGACCGAGGGTCTGACCAGCACCCTGCGGATCGAAATGCGCGACACGCCGATTCATGTCGTCCTTTTGAATACCGGGCCGATCACGTCACAGATCCGCCAGAACTCGATCTCGCATTTCGAGCGCTGGATCGACTGGAAGGCCAGCCCCCGCGCTGCGCAATACGAAGGCAGTCTGTTGCAGCGTCTGTATGAGGATCGCGGCAAACCCGATACCTTCGAAATGCCGCCTTCTGCCGTGACGGCCAAGCTGATCCACGCACTGGAAAGCCCGCGCCCGCGCCCGCGCTATTTTGTCACCCGTGCCACATGGCTGATGGAGGCGGCGCGGCGTCTGTTGCCGACGCGGGTTCTGGACTGGATGGTGGCGAAGGGGTGACTTTCCGTCCCCTCGCTTTTTCCCGGCGCTCCGCTATGTCACTCGGAAAGTCTCAGGAGGCGTTATGGCCAATGATCCGCTCTTTATCGTTGTCGCCGTTGCCATGCTGGCGGTTCTGGCGGTGCTGCTCTTTGGCATCGGCAGTTTTGCCAAGGGCGGTGCGTTCAACAAGAAATATGCCAACAAGGCGATGCGCTGGCGGATTGCGGCGCAATTCATCGCTGTCGTGCTGATCCTGCTGTTTGTCTGGATAAGAGGGAGCTGACCATGGTCGTTCTGAACAAGATCTACACCAGAACCGGGGATGGCGGTGAAACGGCGCTGGGCAATGGGTCGCGGGTGGCAAAATTCTCTACGCGGGTGACGTCTTATGGCACTGTGGATGAGTTGAATTCGGTCGTCGGTCTGGCGCGGCTACAGGCCGAGGGTGAGATGGATGCGCAACTGAGTCGGATTCAGAACGATCTGTTCGATCTGGGGGCTGATTTGTGTACGCCCGACATGGAAAAGGACGCCGAGCGCGACTATCCACCGCTGCGCATGGCGGCGACACAGGTGTCCCGTCTGGAATCGGAAATCGACGTTATGAACGGCGCGCTGGAGCCGCTGCGCAGCTTTATCCTGCCTGGCGGGTCAGCGCTGGCAGCCCATTTGCACCATTGCCGGACAGTCGCACGCCGTGCTGAGCGGTTCACGGTCGAATTGGCAACGATTGAGACGGTGAACGGTGATGCGGTGAAGTATCTCAACCGCTTGTCGGATTGGTTCTTTGTGGCGGCGCGAATTGCCAACGACGACGGCCGCGCTGATGTGCTGTGGGTTCCAGGAGCGAACCGCGCGTAGCGCTATGGATTTTCCAATGGAAGGCGCGGCGATTGGACCGGCGGAGCCTCTGCCTGCAGGCGGCGCGTACCGGTCAATGCTGTGGACTGACGAAAACGTGATCCCCGGGTCTGCACCGCCAGAGGGCGGACGGCTGGGGCGAGATTCTGCCGTGATGTCCACCGGCTTGCGGATGTGGCCATTCGCCAGAGCCACAGCCAAATGTGGCTCCTTGGTCGCTGTTGCGAACATAGGCGGCGGACGGGGGTCGACAAATTCGGCGGGTGAATGCACGCAGGCGATTGGTGCCTGTCGGGGTGCCGCCAAGGAGGGATGTTTATGATCCGGATCGCTGCCGTATTGCTTCTGACACTGGGTTTGGTTGCCTGCACGGATGCCACGCAGGACCTGAACGGGCCGACCGAGCCTTTGGGGAATTTCCAGCTCGCCTTCGCTACGGTCGTCGCAGAGGAGCCCGCGCCTAACAAGTTGCTGGTGTCGCGGGATGCCACCCCCGAAGAGTGGATCGAGGCCGTGGACGGGGCGCTGGAAGCCCGGTTCCGCCGTTTCGAAGGGGGCACTTATTATCATCTGGGGGTCAAGGTGATGGCATATTCCCTGCCGCCCCCGATCGTTCCGGGCAAGTCGGCCCTGCACGTCATCGTGTCGATTTTTGATGACGCGAACTGCATCAAGATGAACCCTAAGGTTCATGACGTCATGGTGATTCAGGTGTTTGAGACGCGGCTGGAACTGACCCGTGAGGAACAGATGCAGCGACTGGCCGAAAGCGCCGCGAAGGACATCGAAAAATGGCTGCGTGAAATGATGGCCAGCGACGATTGGTTTACCGAGGACTACAAACCCGCCGCCAACGCGCCAAAGATCTCTGGCGGCTGCTGAGGGCTGACGAACGGAGAGCGGCACACCCAAGTGTCGCTTGATTTTCTCCGCCCGAGTCAATAAACGGCGCGCGATGAAATTCCCGGGGCACGTCGGGCCCCCCAACAGTGAGGCGTCTGAAAGATGGGTAAGGAAAAGTTTGAACGCGGCAAGCCGCACTGCAACA
>TARA_R100000789_G_scaffold18134_2_pt1 | contig 69070 bp, 59 predicted proteins | sample TARA_R100000789 | Tara Oceans TARA_R100000789 (sample SAMEA2623403) | marine metagenome | biome: marine biome (ENVO:00000447); feature: mesopelagic zone (ENVO:00000213); material: "saline water (ENVO:00002010), including plankton (ENVO:xxxxxxxx)" | depth 450 m
ATATTTTTTGGACAGAAGAAACAAAGAGGTGTGGGCAGATGGACAAGGTAAGATATGCCGTCGTCGGCGCGGGCTGGATTTCACAAATCGCCTTTATGCCCGCAGTAGCACAGACAGGGAATTCGGAGATCAGCGCCATTGTCAGTGGCAGTGGCCCGGCGGCTCAGGAACTGGCTCGTTTTCACGGTGGCGCGGAGGTGGTCGACTATGACGGTTATGACGCTCTGCTGGCATCGGACCGGATCGACGCGGTCTATATTGCGCTGCCCAACTCGCTGCATGCCGACCACACCATCCGCGCATTGCGGGCGGGCAAACACGCGCTGGTGGAAAAGCCGCTGGCGCCCACGGTGGCCGAATGTGAGGCGATGATTGCCGCGTCCGATGCCTCGGGCGCTCTTTTGATGACGGCCTACCGACTGCATCATGAGCCGGGCACCGTCGAGGTTCTGGAACGAATCCGGCGCGGCGAGATCGGTGATCCGAGGCTGTTCAGCTCTGTCTTCGGGTTTCAATCCGACGCCGGAAATCATCGTCTTCGCGCCGAGCACTGGGGCGGACCCTTGCAGGATATCGGCGTCTATTGCCTGAACGCGGCGCGGCATGTGTTTGGCGATGAACCGATTGAGGTCTGCGCGATGGGATCGCATGGCGACAATGACCCGCGTTTTGCCGAGGTCGAGGAAACTGTCGCCGTGACCATGCGTTTTCCGCGCGGGCGGCTGGCGCAATTTGTGGCCAGCTTTGGCACCGACGCGCAAGACAGCTATACCGTTCTGGGCACCAAAGGCACGTTGCAGATCGACCCGGCCTATCGGTTCGAAACCCATGTGGCCTTGCGCCAACTGGCCGATGGGGCCGAACAGTCCGTCTATACCGCTGCGGACTGCGATCATTTCGGTGCGCAAACGGCTTATTTCACGGAGTGTATTCTGCGCGGCGCCCGCCCCGAGAATGATGGTGCTGAGGGGTTGGCCGATGTCGCCATCATGCGGGCAATTGAGGCAGCGATGCAGACCGGTCAATCACAAAAGATTACCCTGACCCCACGCCCCCGCCATCCCGGGCCGGATACGTTGCGCGATGTCCCGCGCACCGATCGGCGGCTGGTTTTCTGAGCGGAGCACATCATGACTCGAATCGACGCCCACCACCATTTCTGGCATCCCGCGCGCGGCGACTACGGCTGGATGCCTGCCGATGACCCGATCCTGAGCCGCCCTTATTGTCCGGAAGACTTGGCACCGACACTACACGACACCGGCATCGCGCAAACCGTGCTGGTACAGGCCGCGCCCACGGTCGGTGAAACCGAATACCTGCTGGGAATTGCGGACAGCACGCCGTATGTGGCAGCAGTTGTCGGCTGGATCGATTTCGAAGATTCCAGCCAGATCTCCACTCTGGAGCGCCTTGCCCGGCATCCAAAATTCGTGGGTGTGCGCCCCATGATCCAGGACATTCCTGATGTCGACTGGATGCTGAAGCCGTCTGTGCAATGGGCCTATGAGGCGCTGGTTGATCTGGACCTGACCTTTGATTGTCTTGGATTTCCACGCCATCAGGCGAACTTTCTGACGCTTTTGCAGCGCTACCCGGACTTGCGTGCGGTTCTGGACCATTGCCTGAAACCACAGCTAAGCACCCACTCCGAGGCGCAATTCAAAGACTGGGCCGAGGGGATGACGCGGCTGGCCGAAGGCACAAGCGCTTGTTGCAAACTCTCCGGCGTTGTGACCGAAGCGGATGACATGCCCGATGAGGCGCTGGTCAAGCGCTACACCGATCATGTGATTGCGGCCTTTGGCCCGGAGCGGGTGATGTGGGGATCGGATTGGCCCGTGGCGCGGCTGCGCTGCGAATATACCGATTGGCTTTCCATGGCGGAACGTTTGACGGCGGATCAGACAAAAAACGCACGAGAGCGGATATTTGGCGGCACGGCAGCGGCGTTTTACCGGATCTGATCACGGCGTAGATAGACCAGTGTCCGGGGCTGCACATCGCTTGTCATGGCATCAAGCGATCCATGGCCCGGCCAACTTGGGCCAGATGCCGCGCGCAGCTGTCAGCCACCCTAGAGCCGAAACAAGGTGAAGATCTCCCCGGTAGCGGCAGCCATTGCACTCCCTTTGTCGCCCTGAAAGAGTGGAGAGAAAGAGACCGCTCCATATGGCACCCATCACATTTATCCACTCGTCTGATCTGCACCTTGGCCGCCGCTTTGCCAATATCCCCGAACCGCAAGATGGCAACATCCGGGGTCGGCTGATGGAGGCGCGGCATGGCGCCATCCTTCGACTGGCAGAGGTCGCGCGCAAGTACGGTGCCGCGCATATCCTGCTGGCCGGCGACACGTTCGACACCGCCACACCCTCGGCTCAGGTTCTCAAGCAGGCGCTGAGTGCGATGGCCGAGGATGCCGGGATCAAGTGGTGGCTGCTGCCCGGCAACCACGACAACCTGCGCAACGCCGAACCGCTCTGGGATCGACTGATGGCCGAGGCCCCGCCCAATGTCCACGCGCTGACCACCGCCACCCCCGTCCTGTTGGACGACAGCGCCTGCCTGCTGCCCGCCCCGGTCACCCACCGCGCGCCGGGGCGTGATCTGACCGATGTGCTGGGTGCAATGCCCTCACCCGAGGGCACGCTGCGGATTGGCCTCGCCCATGGCGGCGTGACCGATTTCGAGGACACCGGCGCGCATATCCCGCCCACCCGGGCGGACAGCGCGCGGCTGGATTACCTTGGACTTGGCGATTGGCACGGGCGGTTGGCCATCGGATCGCGCACCCAATACCCCGGCACGCCGGAACAGGACCGTTTCAAACACGGACGACGCGGCGTCTGTCTTGCCGTAACCATCGACTCGCCCGGTGCCCTGCCTCGCGTGGAGGAGGTCGAAACCGGCCATTTTTTGTGGGCAGAACAGGACTTGCCCATTCAGGCCGGGCTGGACACGCCCGAGGCACTGGCCGCCCTTTTGCCCGACCGGGGCAGACGCGACGTGCTGTTGCGGGTACAGGCGACCGGCTGGGCCAGCCTAGCGCAGCGCGCCGAACTGGTTCGGGCCGCCAATGCCGCAGCCCCCGATTTCGCCCATTTTGAGCTGATCACTGACCATCTTGGCACGCTGCTGGACACTGTCGACCTAGACGCCATCGACCATGCGGGCGCGCTGCGTCAGGCCGCCGAGGATCTCAGGGATGAGGCCGAGGATACGACCCGTTCCGCCGACGACCGGGGGATCGCCGCAGAGGCGCTTGCCCGGCTTTATGCCTATGTGACGGACCCCGCCTCATGAAGCTGCGCCGCATCGCCGTCAACAACCTCCGCCGCTTTACCGCGCCAGTCGAAATCACCGGCCTGTCCGAGGGGTTGAACGTCCTCGCCGCCCCCAATGAACAGGGAAAATCCACGCTGTTCGACGGATTGCAGGCGCTGTTCCGCTTTTCCCACAGCGGGAAACCGCGTGAAATCACCGCGCTGAGACCGCACGCCGGCGGCGCACCAGAGGTTCTGGTGGACATCGAGACAGACGAGGGTTCCTTTACCGTCGCCAAACGCTGGATCTCCAAACCCCGCGCAACAGTTCACCGCGACGGCCACCTGATCGCACAGGCCGATGAGGCCGAGGCCTGGATCTCTCGCTTGTCTGCTGCCGATACGGGGGGGCCGTCGGGACTGCTCTGGGTGCGTCAGGGACTGACAGTCCTGTCGGACGGCACCCGCAAGGATCAAGACCTCCAGCGGGACGCGCGCCGCGATCTGCTGTCCTCTGTCACCGGAGAGGTCGAGGCCATGACCGGCGGCCAGCGCATGGATGCGGCGCTGAAACACTGTCGGGCGGAACTGGAAAACTACGCCACAGCCACCGGGCGTCCGCGCACCGGGGGGCCGTGGAAGACCGCTCAGGACCGAGTCGAGGCCCTGCGTACCCAACATGAGGAGATGGCCCAGACGGTCGCCGCCTTGCAAGATGATCTGTCCGCGCGCAAACGCGCCCGCACAGAATTGCACGACCTGACAGACCCAGAGACCGCGGAGCGGCGCAAATCCCGTTTGATGGAGGCCACAGCTGCATTTGCCGCCGCCGAACGGCACGCGGCCCGGATCGACACACTGATCCGTGCGGTGGACACGGCGCAACTGCAGCTGAACGGCTTGTTGACCCGCAAGACCGCGCTGGCAGAGGCGCGCGCCGAACAGGTCGAAGCCACACAACAGGCGCAGGCCGCGCGAGATCAGCGCGAAGCGGCAGACCAGACACAGGCGGAGGCACAGGCCAACACCCAGACCGCACGCGACACGCTGACCGCAGCCCGCGCCACATTGGCCGAAGCAGAGCGCGCGCTTCAGGCTGCACAAAACGCAGAGCGCGCAAGGGACACCAGCCGCCAGCGGGCAGAGTTGACGGACCGACTGACCAAGGCAGAGGCGCTGCGCGACACGGCTGACACAGCACGCGCCGCCGCCACGTCAGGCCCCACAGTCGAACATCTGACTGACTTGGAACGCAAGGCTGCCGCACTGGAACAGGCGCGCGCGCTACGGGACGCCAGCGCCGCAAAGCTGGAAATAACCTATGAGCCGGGCCGCGACGGCAGCATTTACCGCGACGGCACCGCCCTGCCCGGCGCGACACCAATACCGCTGATCACTGCCACGGATCTTCAGATCGAAGGCATCGGGAACCTCCGCTTTGCCCCCGGCGGCAAAGGCGACGACGGCAGCGTCGATGCTGCGCAGGATGACCTTGACAGCGCGCTGCGTAAGCTGGGCGTCGACGACATCGCCTGCGCCCGTGCTGCGGCCGAAACCCGCGCGCGGGCCGAACGCGCAGTGGCCGAGGCCAGCGCCGCCCTGAAAGCGCACGCGCCCAAGGGGCTGGATGCATTGCATGACGCGCTTGCCGCCTTGCCGGTGCCACCGGAGGATTCAACCACTGATCTCCCCCCCCTCGAAGAGGCAAAAGAAGCCCGCGATGCTGCAGAGGCATCCCGGATTGATGCAGAGACCGCACTTGAAACGGCGCGCGACCGGCTTGACCTCGCCCGGACAGAAGCCGCCCGCGCACAGGCCGCAGGGCAAGCCGCCGAAGACCGCCTGACTCGCGCAGACGCGGCCTTGTCGCGGATAGAACCCATTTCGGACGCGGATCTTGCCACCGAACTGGCACAAGCAGAGGTCGCGTTTACCGACGCGCAATCCGCCTGCGCAAAGGCCAAGGCCGAGGCACCCGACCTTGAAAGCACCCGGGCCGCCCTGACCCGTGCACAATCAGCGGAACGCGCCGCCGAAGATAACATTGCGCGTCTGACGGTAGATCTGGCGCGGTTAGACGAACGTGTGCGCCGCAACGCCGAGGGCGCGGTAGAGGAACGGCTGGAGGAGCTGGAGCAAGACCTGAAGGCCGCCGAAGCAAGCCTTGCCCGCATGGCACGCGAAGTTGCTGTCCTGCAACGTCTTGCCGCCGCGCTAGAGGCCGCCCGGTCCGCCGCAAAGGATCGGTATTTCACGCCTGTTGCCAATGCCTTGCGCCCTCTTCTTCACCTTCTTTGGCCAGAGGCGCAATTGGAATGGGACGGCACCGATCTGCTACCGCGCCAACTGATCCGCAATGGGCGCGAGGAAACCGTCGACGTTCTGTCCGGCGGCACGCAAGAGCAACTGGCCCTGCTGGTCCGCCTCGCCTTTGCTCGCCTTCTGGCGCAGGATGGGCGCGCGGCCCCCGTGATCCTTGACGATGCGCTGGTCTATACTGACGACGATCGGATCGAACGGATGTTTGACGCGCTGCACCGGCAAGCCGCCGACGTACAAATCATCGTGCTGACCTGCCGCCAACGCGCTTTTCGTGATCTTGGCGGGCAACAGCTGAGCATCCGTCCGCTGTCCCTGACCGGCGACAGCCTGCTGGACATGTAACCCCGATGGATCACAAAGCCGTCCTTGCCAAACTACCCGCCGACACCCGCAGTGCGCTGACGACACGGCGCGATGCCCCGGGTCTGAGGCACCTCGCTGGCCACCTTGGCGCGATTTTATTGATCGGAGCTCTGATCCTTATCCGCGTCCCGTTCTGGCCACTGCTCTTGCTGCCGCAGGGCATCTTGTTGGTGTTCCTCTTTACGCTGCTGCATGAGACGGTGCATGACACGCCGTTCCGCACGCAATGGCTCAACCGTGCTGCGGGACGGTTGAGCGGGACGTTACTGTTCCTGCCGCCGATCTGGTTTCGGTGGTTTCACCTTGCCCATCATCGCCACACGCAAATCCCCGGAAAAGATCCCGAACTGGCTGAGACCAAGCCTGAGACTCTGCGCGCATGGCTGGTCCACGTGTCCGGTGTGCCGGTTTGGATCAGCCACTTTCGCACCCTGTTCCGCAATGCCGCCGGGCGCTGCGACGACAACTATATCCCCAAAGCCCGGCGCGCCGACATCACCCGCGAAGCGCGGCAGTTTCTCACCCTATACGCCGTTGCCTTGCTGGGTTCCCTGTTGGCGGGCAACGCTGCGCTGCTCTGGGTGTGGCTGATCCCGCTCCTGCTGGGACAACCGTTTCTGCGGCTATACCTGCTGGCGGAACATGGGCGCTGTGCCTTTGTCACCAATATGCTGGAAAATACCCGCACCATATTTACCAACCGGTTGATCCGCTGGCTGGCGTGGAACATGCCGTATCACGCCGAACACCACAGCTTTCCTGCCGTGCCGTTTCACCAATTGCCCGCGTTGCACGCCCATATGGCGCCGCATCTCACCGTGACTGAAAATGGCTACGGCAGATTCACAGCCACTTATGTCTCAGACCTGCACTGACGGGAAATTCACCGATTACCCCTTTGCAACGGCGCAAGGCGGACCTATATTCTGATTTGTCCTCTCGGGGACTATGGGCATAAACGCGCATGTAATAAACGGATCGGACCCGGGGGCGGTACCCGGCGTCTCCACCATATATCCCTTGTTGGGGGATCTTGGGGACGAAACAGGATCGACGAACGCGTAAAGATGTAGCTTTGCTTCGGTGAGATACCACCGTTATCGGTTCACAAAGTACAATTGCCAACAACAATCGTGCTCCGGTGGCTCTCGCAGCGTAAGCTGTTAGAAATACCGAAATCTAAGCCCTTGCGCCTAGCAGCGTAAGGCGGGGTTCGCAGGCACCTGGCAACAGAAGCCTGCACTTTACCCCCCTATTCCTGTCCATTGCGTCTGATGTCGGTCGATGGCGCGCATCACAGCATACTGTTTTCGGACAGCTCTGACATGGCCCGCGGCGTGTCCACCGTCTCTCCTCGTTCCACGCCGCGCCGCTCACGTCCCACCAGCTCACCCCGGATTTCGCGCAAGAGATGGCGATGATTTGCGCCCCGGTCGGCGAATTCCGCATAGCGCGCGCGCCGTTTCGCGACGAAATCCCACCAGCGATTTTCATCCAGCGCATAGCCCGCGGCGAAATTATCCGCCTTGTAGCCCATGTCATAAACGCGCTTGCCCAGCAGAACCGCCCGATACACCTGCGCCGAAAACAGCACGGCCGAGTCCAGATCACCGGGCTGGGGCAATGCATACCGCCAAAGCGCCATGTTCTCTGCCAGCGTGTCCGACACTGCCAATTCTTCGCGCGCATCAACCCAGTATTGGCTGTCGGTCCGGTTCCCCAACGCATAGTGCAGGCAGATGAAATCACGCACCTCGTCATACAACCGCTCCATCTGACGGTTGTAGCGACGACGCAGTGGTGCGGCATAGCTGGTGTCAGGGAAATAGGTGATCAGCGCCCGCACCGCCATGTCGATCATATGGATGGCGGTCGGTTCAAGGGGCTCGATGACTCCCGCCGACAGGCCCACCGCAACGCAGTTCTTGACCCAGTTTTCGCGGTTGCGGCCGATCCGCATCGGGATCACCCGCGGCTCCAGCCCCTCACCGGCTGGCCCGACCCAGGACATAAGCACATCGCGGGCCTGCTCATCGGTGCGATGCGCGCTGGAAAACACATTGCCAGTGCCGACCCGGTTGAACAACGGCACGCGCCATGTCCAGCCCGCGCCAAGCGCGGTTGACCGGGTCATCGGCTCGATGTCATCACTCAGGTGAGGCACCTGAACCGCCATCGCACGATCATTGACCAGATACTTGGAATAGCTGATAAATTCGCCTCCCAAAGCCTTGTTAATGATCAACCCGCGAAAGCCCGTGCAGTCCAGAACCAGTTCGACGTCATGCCGCCCACCCTTTTCCAAATGCAGTGCCGCGACCTTGCCGGTCTCATCCAGTTCCACGTCCTGAAGATTGTCAAAGATATGGACCGCGCCGCGCGCAATACAGGTGTCGCGCAAAAAGGCCGAAAACTTGCCAGCATCCAAATGGTAGGCAAATCCGGCCCCTTGGGCAAACTCCCCGGCGCGGAACGGGCGCGGCCCGCACAGGCCATCGCGCAGGTCAAGACAAGGCGAAAAGAGATAAACAAAATCAAGGTCTCCGGCGCCGTACTTGAGGTAGTAGGCGGCCAGCGGCGCGCCGTTCAGCAGCGGTGGCGTTTAAAACGGATTGACGTAAGAGTTTGGCTGACCGTCCGTGTCCACGTTCCAGTGATCGAACAACAAGCCAAGTTTGAAAGAGGCATTGCAGCAGCGAAGGAACGCTGACTCCGAGATCCCGCAATCGGCCAGCGTGCGCGGCATGTTGGGCACAGTCGCCTCCCCAACGCCCGCGGTGGGGATGTCTGGCGATTCGATCAGCGTGATTTCTATCGCATCCTCTGGCGGGCGTTTCTCGCGCAGCAGGCTATTGAGCAACGATGCGGCAAGCCACCCCGCAGTCCCGCCGCCGACAATGGTGATTGTGCGGATCGGTGACGCCATGCCTTGTCCCCATGATGACGTTTCAATCAGCCTCCGCCGGTCGGGGACCAAAGCAATGCCGCTGGTGGGCTTGACCCGCGCTGACAGCCTGTCAAACCCGGCTTTGGATATTTCAACAAAATGCAGATCTGATGACATCGCTTTCCACGCTTGCACTTGTCTTTGGCCGCATCGGGCTGCTTTCCTTTGGCGGGCCTGCCGCGCAGATCGCGCTGATGCACCGCGAACTGGTCGAGGATCGTCCCTGGATGTCGGAACAGCAGTTCCTGCGCGCGCTCAGCTTTTGCATGTTGCTGCCCGGACCAGAGGCGATGCAATTGGCCACCTATGCGGGCTGGCGGATGCGCGGCATTTGGGGCGGGTTGATCGCGGGCGGGCTGTTTGTGCTGCCGGGGGCCGTGGTTATCGCACTTCTTGCGCTGCTTTATGCAGAGTTCGGGGCCCGGCCAGAGACGGAGGCGCTATTACTGGGGGTCAAGGCCTGCGTTGTGGTGATTGTCGCGCAAGCACTGGTCAGACTGTCGTCCAAGGCCTTGCAAGGCACCTCAGACACCATCACGGCCGGGCTGTCGTTCCTTGGCATCTATGCGCTGGGACTGCCTTTTCCGTTGATCATTGCGCTCGCCGCACTGTGGGGTGCGGCGCGTGCCCCAAATGTTTCCGAAACCCCGCCCGATCCCACCGGACACAAGACCCATCCGGCCACCCTCGCGCTTTGGTTCGCGCTCTGGCTGATGCCACTGCCGGTCTTGTGGATCACCGGCCAACAGTTGTTGTTCGACCTTGCCGCTTTTTTTGCCAAGCTGGCGGTTGTCACCTTTGGCGGTGCCTATGCCGTTCTGGCCTACATGGCGCAGGAGGTGGTCGAGACGCGCGGTTGGCTGGACGCCACGCAAATGGTGGACGCGCTGGGTCTTGCCGAAACCACCCCCGGTCCGCTGATCCTTGTGACGCAGTTTGTCGGGCAACTGGCGGGCCATGCTCAGGGCGGGCCTTGGCTTGCGCTGGCGGCGGGGGCCCTGACGCTTTGGATGACCTTTGTGCCGTGCTTCTTGTGGATTTTCGCCGGGGCACCATACGTCGAGAACCTGCTGGCCCGGCCACGCCTGCAATCGGCGCTGGCCGCCATCACCGCTGCCGTGGTGGGCGTAATCCTCAACCTGTCGCTGTGGTTTGCGCTGCATGTGCTGTTTGCCGTGCTGGTCCCTGTCTCGATTGGGCCGATCAGTTTTGACCTGCCACAGCTTGCCGCGTTGCGCTGGCAAGTCCTGCCGTTGATCGGTCTGGCCGCAGTGATGCTTTTGGTGGCCAAACGTGGCGTTCCGCTTACTCTTTTGGCATGTGCCGTCTTGGGGTGGGCGCTGTCGCAGCTTTGATTTTCGCCCCTTGGCCCCTTTTACTCTCTGCCAAAAGCAATATGATGGGGATGCGCTCAAAGAGGTCCCCATATGTCCGACGGCATCGACTACGGCAAGCTCATGCACCGCGCCATGCGTGGCCTGATTCAGCAGGTTCTCGAAGGCGTGCAAAGGGACGGCTTGCCGGGCGAACATCACTTCTTCATCACCTTCGACACCGGCCACCCGGACGCTGAACTGGCCGATTGGCTGTCGGACCGTTACCCCGATGAGATGACAGTGGTGATGCAGCACTGGTACGACAATCTGGATGTGACTGACGACGGGTTTTCCGTCACGCTGAATTTTGGCGACGCGCCAGAGCGGCTGTATATCCCCTATGATGCGATCAAGACCTTTGTCGATCCGTCGGTGGAATTCGGACTGCGTTTTGAGAGTCAGGAAGAAGATGACGACGACGGCGACGATCCAACGCCGCCGGACGGCCCGGGTCACGACCCGGACCCCAAGACCCCGACAGAGCATCACGACGCCGAAGTTGTCAGCCTAGACCGCTTTCGCAAGTAACGCTGTCGCTGGCCTGTCTGGCCGCTGTCGTTAACACGCGTCCAGCCGTCTCTGCGCCAATCGATGCAGTCGTTCCGGACGTCCGCGCCGATCCGTATGTGCGCTTTGCCCGCCACGATGCGCATTTGTCGCTGATTGCGCCACCAGAATTGCCCTTTTCCGGGGCATGGGCTAACCCGTTGCGCAACATAGTCCAGGAGCCACATTCCATGACCGCGACCCGTACCGAATCCGACAGCTTTGGCCCGCTCGAAGTCCCCGCAGACAAGTACTGGGGCGCGCAGACACAGCGGTCGATCATGAACTTTCCCATCGGATGGGAGAAACAGCCAGTCGCCATCGTGCGCGCGCTGGGGGTGATCAAGAAGGCCTGCGCGATGCAGAACAAGGCGACGGGCAAGATGGACGCCAAGATCGCCGATGCCGTCATTCAGGCCGCTGGTGAGGTCATCGACGGCAAGTTCGACGACAACTTTCCGCTGGTCGTCTGGCAAACCGGCTCCGGCACCCAGTCGAACATGAACTCGAACGAAGTTATCGCTAACCGCGCGATTGAGATCCTTGGCGGCGTGATCGGGTCCAAGGATCCGGTGCACCCGAACGACCATTGCAACATGGGCCAGTCGTCCAACGACACCTTCCCCACCGCGATGCACATCGCCACCGCCATGATGGTGCGGGACGTGCTGTTGCCCGGCCTGACCAAACTGGCCGAGGGGCTGGAAGCGAAATCCGCCGAATTCAAGGACATCATCAAGATCGGTCGCACCCACACGCAAGACGCGACGCCGCTGACGCTCGGACAGGAGTTTTCCGGCTATGCGCACCAAATCCGTCAGGGTTTGAAACGTGTAGAGGCGGCGATGCCCGGTATTTATGAGCTGGCGCAAGGCGGCACCGCCGTAGGGACCGGGTTGAACACCGCGCCCGGCTGGTCAGAGGCTGTGGCCGCCCATATGGCCGACATCACCGATCTGCCGTTCGTCACCGCACCGAACAAGTTCGAGGCGCTGGCCGCCCATGACGCCATGGTGTTCCTCTCGGGCGCTTTGGCGACGATTGCGGGCAGCTGCTACAAGATTGCCAGCGACATCCGGTTCCTTGGCTCTGGCCCGCGCTCTGGCCTTGGGGAATTGATCCTGCCGGAGAATGAACCGGGATCGTCGATCATGCCGGGCAAGGTGAACCCGACACAGGCAGAGGCACTGACACAGGTGGCGGCGCATGTCATGGGCAACGACGCGGCGATCAAGTTCGCAGGCTCTCAGGGGCACTTTGAATTGAACGTCTACAATCCGATGATGAGCTACAATTTGCTCCAGTCGATCCAACTGCTTGGCGATGCCGCAGACAGCTTTACCGAGCGGATGCTGATGGGCATTCAGGCGAACGAGCCGCGCATCGAAAAGCTGATGAAGGAATCGCTGATGCTGGTCACGGCTTTGGCTCCGACCATCGGCTATGACAACGCCACCAAGGTCGCCAAAACCGCGCACAAGAACGGCACTACATTGAAGGAAGAGGCGATTGCGCTGGGCTTTGTCGATGAGGCCACCTTTGACGCCGTGGTACGCCCCGAACAGATGATCGGGCCCAAGGCCTGATTTCCGGGCCCAGTATTGCGAGGCCATAGTGGGGGCTCTGCCCCCACTTCCCCCTGAGTACTTTTACCAAGATGAAGACAGGACGCCGGTGCCTCAATCCGCGCTCTGTTTCTGTTTTGCGGGAGATGTGCGCGCCAGTTTGGTGTGCTGTGTGACCCTATGACCGACTGCCCCACCGGCGAGAGACGGGATGGGGATGACGTTTACTAGAGGCTGGGCACGCGGCATCTCCCGCCGACGACAGAGCGCCTTGTACATCAAAACGGAAAACGCGTACCGTTTGAGCCAGATACATTCACTGCAACGGGGCGCGTATCATGTCCAAGGTGGTCAATCTGAACCGCTTTAAGAAGCAAAAAGCGCGCGATGGAAAGCGCCGTGACGGTGACGCCAGCGCCGCGCAACATGGATTGAGCAAGGCGCAAAAGGATCTGGTCAAGGCACGCGCCGACAAGGCGAAACGCGATCTAGACGGGCACGAGACAGAATGAAGGGGCGTCCGGTCAAACATTCTTTGACACTCAAAGGACATCGCACGTCGGTGTCGCTGGAAGATTTGTTTTGGCAGGAATTTCGCCGCATCGCGCGCGAAAACAATAAGACAATCAACGCATTGGCGTCCGAAATTGATGTGAGTCGAGAACCTGAGGTTGGACTGGCATCATCAATCCGGGTGTTCGTGCTGGAACACTGTTTGTCTTCGCGCGATGCATGAGGCGTTATCCACAAGCGATTGTGGATAAATCAATGTGCCGGAAAGACGAAACACCGATCACGCCGAACACTGAGCCACATTGGCGTGCCGGGTTTCGGTAGGAACACATTCGGCACGGACGCCCGCAGTTTTTGCTGATCGTGATCCATGCGGAATTCCACGAGGCTTTCTGCGCCCATGAAACGTGCACGCTCTACCACACCGCGTGCGGGTGCGCCGGTCCGCGTCGACGGGCTGGGCCCTTTGCCGGCGCGATCAAAATCGATGCTGACATGCTGCGGGCGAAAGACGATCTCAACCCCGGTGCCGTCGGAAAACCCCGGCGCAAAGAACTGGCCAAAGGGCGTCGCGACCAACGCCCCTTGAACATTGCCCCGTATCGTATTGATGTCACTGAAAAAAGCCACCGCCTCACGGTCTGCGGGGGCATTGTAGATATTATAGGGCGCGCCCATCTGGACGATATGCCCCTTGCGCATCAACGCGATTTCGTCGGCCATGCGCATGGCCTCTTCGGGTTCGTGCGTGACCAGCAAAACGGATGTGCCCTCTTCCTTGAGCAATTCCAGCGTCTCGTCCCGGATACCGTCGCGCAGTCGGTTATCGAGGCCAGAGAACGGCTCATCCATCAGCATGACCCGTGGCTTGGGTGCCAGCGCGCGGGCCAATGCCACGCGCTGCTGCTCACCGCCCGACAATTCGTGCGGGAAACCGTCGATATAGTGTTCTAGCCCCACGCGACCCAGATAATCTCTGGCGCGAGCCTTCTTTTCTGCCCCCGGTCCCTTGAGGCCAAAGGCGACGTTTTCGCCGACGCTAAGGTGCGGAAAAAGCGCAAAGTCCTGAAACATCAATCCCACAGAGCGCCGCTCGGGCGGGACCCGGAACACGGTGTCGCAAACCAGATTGCCGTCGACGTGGATTGTCCCGGAATCCTGCATTTCGACACCCGCGATAATCCGCAGCGTGGTGGATTTTCCGCAGCCCGATGGGCCCAGAAGGCAAGTCACATGGCCCGGCTGAATCGCCAGAGAGACATTGTCGACCACGGGTTTGCCATCATAGCTACGCTTGATGTCACGGATCTCAAGACGGGGCGGTTTCACGGAAAATCCTTCCAGGTCTCCGACGGATTTCATCGGGTTTGCAGAGAGATAAAGCGCGCGGCCCGCCCCTGCAACCCTAGCCCGACAGCGCCTTGCCCAGTCGTGGAAGACGGGCCTTTTTCATCAGATCGCGGATCGTCCAAGGCTTGCCCGACAGGATCTCTGCCTGTTGCCGCACCACTTCGCCAACGTGCGCCATCAGATCGGGCTCTGCCTGCCAGAATCCCAGCAGAAAGGCATCCGGGTCGGCGCGGGAAAGCCCCTCTTCGGCAAGAACATTGCGTGGAAAATCCTTGGCATTCAGCGTGATGATCACATCCGCATTCCCCGCGATGGCAGCGGCCAGCACATGCGCGTCATTGGGGTCCGGCAGCCACAACCGCGCCTCCAGAGAGGGTTTCCAGACGACCTCGGCCCGGGGCCAGGCGGCGCGGACAAGGGCAACCTCGCCGCGCGCCTGCGCCTCTCCCTGGGGGCCGAGCTTGCGCGCGGCGCGCGCCCATTCTTCAAGGATGCGGCCGGACCAAAGCGGTGTAAACAGTCCCGCGCCCGCCGCCCCCAACAGGATTTCGCGCATCACCGTTGGATACAGTACACATGTATCCAGCAGCACTTTCACAGGCGGAAGACCAGCGCCTTGAGATACCCCGACTCCGCCAGTTGCGGCAGCAGCGGATGATCCGGCCCAGCCGTGCCGGTATGGATCAGTTGCGCCCACCGTCCCGACCGGCCAATCCCGCGCAGACAGGCCCCTGTAAAGCTGTTCAGGTCAGCGGCGTGCGAACAAGAGCAGAGCACCAGATAGCCATCCTCTGCCACCAGCGTCGCAGCCAGACGGGCGACACGCTCATAAGCGCGCAGACCTTTGTCCAGTGCAGGTTTGTTGGGCGCAAAGGCGGGCGGGTCACAGATCACAACGTCAAAGCGTGTGTCCTCTGCCGCAAGAGCATCCATCACCGCAAAGGCATCGCCCTGCCGCGTCTCGAAACGATCGGCGGCGTTCATTCGGCTGGCACCGTCTTCGGCCAGCAACAGCGCCGGGGCAGAGCTATCCACCGCCAGCGTGCGGGTCGCACCACCAGCCAGCGCCGCCAGACCGAATCCCCCGACATGCGTGAACACGTCCAGCACGGTCTTGCCGCCGGCCAGTCGGGCGACAAACCCTTGATTGTCGCGTTGATCGTAGAACAGGCCGGTCTTCTGGCCGCCGGTGAGATCGGCCATGTAGGTGGCACCATTCATCTGAACGGGCATCGGTCCGTCAGGGGCCGCGCCACGCAGCACCGCGTCCACATCATCCAGCCCCTCAAGCGCGCGACCTCGCCCGCCCGCGTTCTTGAGCACATTGGACACGCCGGTCACCGCGACCAACGCATCGGTCAACACCTCAAGATGCGCCTCTGCCCAAGCGGCGTTGGGTTGCACCACGCAGGTGTCCCCAAAGCGGTCGATCACCACCCCCGGCAGCCCGTCACCTTCGGCATGGATCAGCCGGTAAAACGGCGCGTCGTAGACGCTGTCTCGCAGCGTCAGCGCCTTGCGCAGCCGCGCCGTGAACCATGCATCGTCGATCTGCGCCGACGCGTCCCGGTCCAGCACCCGCCCGACGATGCGCGAGGCGGGGTTGACTGCAACTGTCGCAAGCGGCGTCCGCTCTGCATCCTCCAGCGTGGCGATGCTGCCGGGCGTCAGCGCCTTGCTGCGCCGGTCCATCACGAGTTCATTGTCAAAGACCCACGGTGCGCCACGACGGATCGCGCGCGCATTGGCTTTGGGTTTCAGGCGCAGCACGGGGCGGCCTTGGGGCGTTTCTATATCTGTCATGCCCTCCGATTAGCCTGCTTCGGGAACCGGGGGAAGCGCTGGCGCGTTTCTGAATGGATAACTTGCGCAGAATCCGCGCAGGACATCATTGACCCTTTACCGTTAGCGCTAACTGGCTTAAGGAAAACCCAACCCCCAAGCCACCGCAGATCCCCAAGGGAGTCCCGAATGCCGCTTGACGCCACAATTGCCCGAGTCACCGCCCGTATCGAAGCCCGCTCAGAGCAGATGCGCGCCACTTACCTGGACCGGATGCGCCGCGCCGCCGACGAAGGCCCGCGCCGCGCACACCTGACCTGCGGCAACCAGGCCCACGCTTATGCCGCCATGAGCGAAGACAAGAACGCGCTGGCCGGTGGCCGTGCGCCTAACCTTGGGATTGTGACCGCCTACAACGATATGCTGTCGGCGCACCAACCGTTTGAGACCTACCCGCAAGTGATCCGCGAGGCCGCCCGCGCGGCCGGCGGCACCGCGCAGGTTGCTGGCGGCGTGCCGGCCATGTGCGACGGCGTCACCCAAGGCCAGGTCGGCATGGAACTGTCGCTGTTTTCGCGCGACGTGATCGCGCTGGCCGCCGGTGTCGCGCTCAGCCACAACGTGTTCGACGCGGCCGTCTATCTTGGCGTCTGCGACAAGATCGTGCCGGGGCTGGTGATTGCCGCAGCCACATTCGGCTATATCCCCGGCCTTTTCATCCCCGCCGGCCCGATGACATCCGGCCTGCCCAACGACCAAAAAGCCAAGGTCCGTCAGCAGTTCGCCGCAGGAGAAGTGGGCCGGGACAAGCTGATGGAGGCAGAGATGGCCTCATACCACGGCGCGGGTACCTGCACTTTTTATGGCACCGCCAACTCCAACCAGATGTTGATGGAGTTCATGGGCCTGCACCTGCCGGGCACGTCCTTCGTCAACCCCGGCACACCGCTGCGCGACGCGCTGACATCTGAGGCTGCCAAACACGCGTTGTCGATCACCGCACTGGGCAACGCGTATCGCCCGGTCTGTGACATTCTTGATGCCAAGGCTTTTGTGAACGGGATCGTGGGCCTGATGGCCACCGGCGGGTCGACCAACCTAGTGCTGCATCTGCCCGCCATGGCCCGGGCCGCCGGGATCGCGCTGGAGCTTGAGGATTTCGATGAGATCAGCTCCGCCACGCCACTGATGGCCAAGGTTTATCCCAACGGTCTGGCAGACGTGAACCATTTCCATGCGGCGGGCGGATTGCAGTACATGATCGGCAGCCTGCTGGACGCAGGACTGTTGCACGACGACGTCAAGACCGTCGCCGGGGATGGCCTGTCACTGTACACCCGTGAACCCGTCTTGACCGGGGGTGAGATCACCTACCGCGACGGTCCGCGCGATAGCCAGAACGACAAGATCCTGCGACCCGCGCGCGATCCGTTCCAGTCGTCGGGCGGCCTGAAACAACTGCACGGCAATCTGGGTCACGGTATGATCAAGGTCTCTGCCGTTGCCCCCGAACGCCATGTGATCGAGGCCCCGGCCCGCGTCTTTCAGGATCAGGACAGCGTCAAGGCCGCGTTCAAGGCGGGTGAATTCACCTCTGACACGGTGGTTGTCGTGCGGTTTCAGGGGCCGAAATCCAACGGCATGCCGGAACTGCACGGCCTTGTGCCGACTCTGGCGGTGCTACAGGATCGCGGGCTCAAGGTGGCGCTGGTCACAGATGGCCGCATGTCCGGCGCATCCGGCAAGGTGCCCGCCGCAATCCACGTCTCACCAGAGGCGGCAAATGGTGGCCCGCTGGCACGGCTGCGTGACGGCGACATCGTCCGCGTCGATGCGGTGAACGGCACGCTGGAAACGCTTGCCCCCGATTTCGCGGACCGCGAGCCGGTTCAGGCCGATCTCAGCAACAATGGCCATGGCGTCGGGCGGGAATTGTTCGAGGCGTTCCGCCAGAACGTTGGACTTGCCTCCAACGGGGCCGCCGTGGTGGTGTAACTATCCGCTGCTTCTTGGTACAAATACTCAAAATCCACCCTACCAGAGTGAGACTCCAGCGATGACTCCACAGGACGCCAGCCAAAGCAACGAGGCGCTGTGCCGCCTTGCCCCCGTGATCCCGGTTCTTGTGATCGACGACGCCTCCAAGGCGCGCCCCTTGGCCGAGGCGCTGGTCGCCGGCGGCTTGCCGGTGCTGGAGGTGACGTTGCGCACCCCGGCCGCACTGGATGCGATCCGCGAGATGGCAAAGGTTGAGGGCGGTATCGTCGGTGCGGGCACCCTACTGACCCCCGAGGACGTCGCCGCCGCCATCGCCGCAGGTGCGAAATTCGGGGTATCGCCGGGGGCCACGGACAAATTGCTGGATGCTTGCGAGGCCGCCGACCTGCCGCTGCTGCCTGGGATTGCCACCTCGACAGAGGCGATGCGCCTGCTGGAACGCGGTTACTCGGTGCAAAAATTCTTTCCGGCAGAGGCCAATGGCGGCGTGCCAGCGTTGAAATCCATTGGCGCACCGATCCCGCAGGTGCGGTTCTGCCCCACCGGCGGCGTCAGCCCTGACAACGCGCCGGCCTATCTCGCGCTGTCGAACACCCTGTGCGTCGGCGGCAGCTGGGTCGCGCCCAAAGATCTGGTGGCCGCAGGGGACTGGGCCGCGATCGAGGAACTGGCCCGCACCGCGGCCGCCCTGCCCTGCAGCTGACCTTCAGGCTCCGTCCATGTCCGGGCGGGGCCGTGACTTCCACCCGCCCCGTCGGCGCGGTTTGCCCGCCGTCGCCAGTCCATCACGCAAGACCTGCGTCATAGGGTGGTTCTCCGCCGTGCCGTGGCGGGCCAAGGTGGCCCCGATCAACGCCTGCATGTCCACGCCCTCGGGCAGCGACAACGCCCAGTCGAGGAAAATCGACCGGCACTCTTCGGCGGTGATCCCTTCGATGGCATAGGCATCGGCCATCAGGCCCTTGGGGTCGATCGCGTCATCCTTTGTCATATCTCGCCCTCCGTTTGTGGCAAATCGCCATCGATGATCTCAGCCGCGCGCTGCGCCTTCGCCTCCAGCTCCGACCGCAGCGCCATCATATCCGACGCCCCGGTGACCCGCTGCAAAAAGGCACAGCCACCTGTGCCCAGCCGTTCCGGGTCTATGGCCTCTTCGCTGACCAGCCGCGCCCCGATCTGTAGCGCCCAAAACAGCTCATAGGCGTCCACCAGAACCGTTCGGTCTTCTTTGGACAACCAATCCGCCAGCCGCAACGCACGCGGAGCCTCCCGAAGGGGACGCCCGGCAATCAGTGCACAGGTCTGCGCATACAGCTCGATGTCCTGCAAGCGACCTGCACCGATCTTGGCATCCAGCGGTCCGCCCGCCGCCTTGGCCGCCGCAATGCGCGCCCGCATCTCGGCCACGGACTTGCGCAATCCACCTGCGTCGCGGTCTCTTGCAATCACTTCCTGACGCAGTGCTTCGACATCCTCGGCGAGGGCCGCAGGACCGGCAACCACCCGCGCCCGCGTCAACGCCAGATGCTCCCAAGCCCAGGCCTCATCGCGCTGGTAGCTCTGGTAAGACGCCCAAGAGGTCGCAACTGGCCCCTGATTCCCCGACGGGCGCAGCCGCATGTCGACCTCGTACAGCTTACCCTCGGCCATTGGCGCAGTCATCGCAGTGATCAGCGCCTGTGTCAGGCGCGCGTAATAGGTCCGGCTGGCAAGCGGCTTGCGCCCATCCGACGCCTCGACACCCTCTGCGTCATAAATCACGATCACATCCAGATCCGACCGCGCGTGCTGTCGCCGTGCGCCCAGCGACCCCATCCCCAGCACCACGGCACCGCGCCCGGGTGGGGGCCCATGTTTCTCTGAAAACATCGTCTGAACCTGCGGCCAGATCCCGGCCAACACTGCCCCGGCCAGATCGGCATATGCCTTTCCCGCCTCCGCAGGTTCCATCAGGCCCCGCAGTAAGTGAACGCCGATCCGGAAATGCCAGTCCTTGGCCCACCGGCGCGCAGCGTCCAGTTTCAATTCATAGTCGCCTGCGCGGTCCAATTCATCCAGCAACGCCGCCCGCAACGCGTCCGCACCCGGCCACGGGCTAAAGAAATCCCCGGCGATCACTGCGTCAAAAACACCGGCATTGCGCGACAGATAGCGGGCCAGATCGGGCGAGGTGCCAACAATGTCCACCAGCAGGTCGATCAGTTGTGGATTGGCCTCAAACAGTGAAAACAACTGCACCCCCGCAGGCAGCCCGCGCAGGAAACTGTCAAAGGCGGCCAACGCCTCATCCGGGCGCGCGGCCTCGGCCAGACGGCGCAGAACCTCGGGGCGCAATCGCTTGAATATCTCTACCGCGCGCTGCGATCGCAGGCAGGGATAGCTGTGCCAGCGCGACGGCAGGGGACTGTCGGCAAACACATCGGGCGCTGACCGCGAGTCACACGCATCCGGGGCAAAGAATCCTTCGGTCAGGTCGTGGACCTCAGTGAGACGCGCGCGCAGGTCGGTCTCTACCTCGCGCAAATCACGTCCCATCAGACAGGCCAGCCGCTGCATACCCTCCGGGGACTTCGGCAAATCATGCGTCTGCGCATCCCCGATCATCTGTACCCGATGCTCTACCTCGCGGTGCGCGCGGTAATGCCCTGCCAGCTTGTCGGCCACATCTTGTGGCAGCCAACCTTTGGCAGCCAACCGGTGCAATCCATCGACCGTGCCACGCACCCTTAGTTCCGGATCGCGCCCGCCCGCGATCAACTGCCGGGTCTGGGTGAAAAACTCGATCTCGCGGATGCCGCCCCGCCCCAGCTTCATGTTGTGACCGGGTAATGTGATCCGCCCGTGAAAACCCTTGTGTTCGCGAATGCGCAACCGCATGTCGTGCGCATCCTGAATGGCGGCAAAGTCCAGATGCTTGCGCCAGACAAAAGGGGTCAGCGTCTTCAGAAACCGCGCACCCGCGTCCAGATCCCCGGCAGAGGGCCGCGCCTTGATATAGGCCGCCCGCTCCCATGTGCGCCCGACGCTTTCGTAATAACGTTCCGCTGCCTCCAACGCCATACAGACGGGTGTCACAGAGGGATCGGGCCGCAACCGGAGATCGGTACGAAAGACATAGCCCTCGCCAGTCAGATCATTCAGGGTCGCGGCCATCTTGCGTGTCGCGCGCACCAGCGTGGACCGCGCCTCATGGTAGTCGTCAGGGTCATAGCGCGTTTCATCAAACAGACAAATCAAGTCGATGTCCGATGAATAGTTCAACTCGCCCGCGCCCATCTTGCCCATGGCCAGCGCCACCATGCCGCCAGCATCGGCAATGTCGTCCTGGCCCATTCCGGGCAGTTTTCCACGCGTGATCAACGGTGTCAGCGCTGCCCGCAGCGCAAGCGTCACCGCAAGATCGGCAAAAACTGACAGCGTGCCGGTCACCTGCTCCAACGTCCATGCGCCAGACAGATCACAAAGTGCGATCAACAAAGCAATTCGCCGCTTTGCCTGGCGCAGGGCATCGCCGATCTGACCGGGCGCCACCTGCTGCAAACCGGCGTACACCGCCTCTACCGCCGCCTCCGGGTCCGCCACCGCGCCTTCGAGCCAAGCACTTTCCTTGAGGATCAACCCACGCAGATAGGGGCTCGACCCACCAGTGCCTTCGATCAATTCAGCCAGCGGTCCCGGTGCCCAAGGACAGGCTTCCAGCGCTTCTCGCCCGCGATCAGGCTCAAAGGCACGCGGACAACGGGTCATGTGGTTTTCCAGAGTCATGTCCGCAGATGGCCACCAATCGCCGCCAAGCGCAACTGCCTTGCAGCCCGCGCACGTCTGACGCAATCTGCGGGTCGCCCCCGTAACGGAGACCGCAATGAGCAAGAACTTGAAACGCGTCCACGCTGCCCTAGACGCCGCCGGCCTCACCCCAGAAATCCTCGACGTCGGTCAGGCCCGCACGGCACAGGAAGCGGCCGACAGCGTTGGCTGCGCACTGAACCAGATCGCCAAATCGATCATCTTTCGCGCCGAAACCAGTGGCGCGGCGGTGCTCTTCCTGACTGCAGGCGGCAACCGGGTCTGCGCGGACAAAGCTACTGCCTTGGCTGGCGAACCGCTGGGCAAGGCCGACGCGGCGCTGATCCGCTCACAGACCGGATTTGCCATCGGAGGTGTCGCCCCGGTGGGCCACCTGACCCCAATCCGGGCCTGGATCGATCCGCGCCTGCTGACGTTTGACACGGTCTGGGCCGCCGCCGGAACACCGCGCCACGTCTTTGCCGTCGATCCCCACCGCCTGCCCGACTTGACCGGCGCCATCACCGCCGATTTCACGCTCTAGAGCCAATCTGCGGCTTCTTCTGTCCAAAAATATCCCGGGGGAGTCGACCAAAGGGAGACGGGGGCAGCGCCCCAATCTTTGCAACCCATTGAAAATAAATCCTCCTTTGTGAAAATGTAAAATACCTTCACATACCCCCTTGAAAGGCGCGCGCCCAATTCCGATCTGTTACAATGTGAAAGACATTCACATCACACACCGAACGGAGAGACACATGACCACCGCCGCATATACGACCCACCTGCCCGCCAATGCCGGCTGGCTTACACGGGCCGAGGCATGGCTGGATCATAAGGGCAAAGGTGCCTGGATCGCGGCCATGGTTCTCGGGTTCGTCTTCTTCTGGCCTGTCGGCCTTGCCTTTCTTGCCTACATGATCTGGAGCAAACGCATGTTTTCGAAATCCTGCCGCACCAACGGACGCCACCACGAAGGCCGCAAGGCCGCCTGGGCCGCGATGGAACCCTCTGGCAACCGCGCGTTCGACGCCTACAAGACAGAGACGCTCCGCCGCCTCGAGTCTGAGCAGGAAGCCTTTCAGGAGTTCCTGGAACGTCTGCGCGAAGCAAAGGACAAGACCGAGTTCGACCAGTTCATGGATGACCGCGCCCGCCGTGCCCGGTCCGAAACGGAAGAAACGGAACACGCCTGACCACATGGACGCCCCTCCGGGGGCGTCACCCCTCTTTTCTGCCAGGAGCAATAAATGTATTCCGAGCCTATGTCCCACCTGCCAGACCCCGAACGTCAGGTCGCCTTTTACGATGGCGTGACCGTCAAGCGCGGCTTGGCCTGGGTGGTCGACACCGTGCTCATCGCACTGATCACCCTACCCATTTCCGTGTTTTCCATCGTCGGATTGTTTTTCCTGCCGCTGATGTTCTTGATCATCGGTTTTCTGTACCGCTGGATGTTCATCGCGGGCGGCTCCTCGACTCCGGGGATGCGCCTGATGTCGATTGAGTTTCGCAACGCCCATGGCGCGCGGCTGGATGGGGGCGAGGCCTTTTTGCATACGCTGGGCTTTACGGTGATTTCCTCGACGGTGATTCTGCAACTAGGCTCCATCGTGATGATGTTCGTGACCGAACGCGGTCAGGGTCTGCATGACATGCTATTGGGGACTGTTGCGCTCAACCGTCGCTATTGAGGCAACAGAAACGCGCGATCAGCCGGATTTTCCCCGACAGCGCTACCGTTTACCATGATATAGGAAAGGCCCCGCCGGTGCGGGGCCTAATGCGTTGTAGGACTTGGCGATGGTCGGGATCATTGTTACCTTTTCATTAAATTGACGAGGTATTCAGGTCCGATGCGCCACTCGCTGCCGCTAGCTCCACAGTTCTATGTGACGGCTCCCCAGCCTTGCCCCTATCTGGAGGGCCGGATGGAGCGAAAGTTGTTCACAGCCTTACAAGGAGAGTCGTCACAGAAACTGAACGACTCGCTGTCCAAACAGGGCTTTCGCCGTTCGCAGAACGTGCTGTATCGGCCGTCCTGTGCCGATTGCGCTGCCTGCCTTTCGGCCCGAATCGACGTGACCCGGTTTGAACCGTCGCGCAATCAGCGCCGGGTCCAGCGTCGCAACGCCCATATCGAACGGCGCGCGACCAGCCCATGGGCGACCGAAGAGCAATACGACCTGTTCCGCCGGTATCTGGACGAGCGCCACGCAGATGGCGGCATGGCGGATATGGACGTTTTTGAATTTGCCGCCATGGTCGAGGAGACGCCGATCCGCAGCCGCGTGATCGAATACATAGATCGCGACAGCGGCGCCCTGATTGCCACCTGCCTGACCGACATGTTGGATGACGGTCTATCCATGGTCTATTCGTTTTACGAACCCGATCTGGCACGCAATTCGTTGGGCAAGTGGATGATCCTTGATCATATCGAGATCGCCCGTGAGGCTGGATTGCCCTACGTCTATTTGGGCTACTGGGTGCCCGGTAGCGACAAGATGGGCTACAAGGCAGAGTTCAACGCGCTGGAAATCTTCCGCCGCGATGGCTGGGAACGGCTGGAAAACGTCGGAGATTTCAACGCTGAAATGCACCCGCTGTCGACGGATCCGATTGCCGAACAGGTCGCCAACATCTCGTTTCCCGATACACGCGGCTGATCCAGAAATCTGCATTGATGGCCACGATTGCAGCGCACAAGGGGCGCCGGCCTTCGATCATGGTCGCGTGTTCAATCGATCACCGACGCTGATTATCGTCACACAAAAAATTGACCAAAAGGTCAAATCTGCTCTCCACATTCGCCCCGTAAAAAGTTAGTCGGAGGCATGACACAACCAGAAGAATATCTCCCGGCATTTATTGCGAACATCGAGTCGCTTGACCCCGTAAGCCAGATCGGCCATGCGCGGGGCCTTGTCGTCGCGATAGTGGAACATCTTGGCTACGTTCTGGCGCGGGACACCGGCACATCGGCCGCGACTTCGGCATTTATACTGGCGGCTGATCTGGAAAAACGCCTGACTACTCTGGAACAGATGATCGGGTCCGACGCGCCGTCCTGACACTTCGCGCGGGGACCACATGCAAAAAGGGCAGGCTGTGACCCCTGCCCTTTTCTCATTATATCGTTTCCGCTGCCCTGATCAGCGCCCCAGCAACGAGGGAACGATGGTCACGATCCCTGGGAACAGCGCCAGAATGGCCAGTCCCAGAACCTGGATCAACACAAACGGGATCACACCACGATAGATATGGCCGGTCGTGACTTCCTTGGGTGCCACACCGCGCAGATAGAACAGCGCAAAGCCAAAAGGCGGTGTCAGGAACGAGGTTTGCAGGTTCACCGCGATCATGATCGTCACCCATTTCGGATCGAAGTGTGCGCCATAGATCACCGGCCCCACGATCGGCACCACGATGTAAATGATCTCAAGGAAATCCAGCACAAAGCCCAGGATGAACAGGATGATCATCACGATGATAAAGGCCGTGCGCGGATCGTCAAAGCTGCGCAGGAACTGCTGGATGTATTCCTCGCCGCCAAAGGAAATCACGACAAGGTTCAACAATTGCGAGGCGATCAGGATGGTAAAGACCATCGAGGTCACCTTGGCCGTTTCCCGCACCGCTGGGGTCAACACCCCGGATCGGAACAGAACCCAACAGCTGAACAGCAGACCGAAAAGCGCGTACAGCCAGCAGACATAGGCAAAGAAGAATGCCACCCATGTCTCGAATGAAACGCTTTCCGTGTTGATGCGCAGGTCAAAGTTGATGCCCGTCAGGATCATCAGAACTACGGCCAGCGTGGACCAGATAACAATCTTGGGGCTCCGGTCTTCTTCTGACAGCTTGCGATAGGCGGCCAGCATGATGGCCCCTGCCGCCCCCAGAGCCGCAGCGGGCGTCGGGTTGGTGATGCCCCCAAGAATCGACCCCAGCACCGCCACGATCAAGACCAGCGGCGGGAAGACCACGCGCAACAGTTCGTTTTTGGACAGGCGGCCCATGGCATGGAAACAGCCGTAGATCGTGATTGCCCAAGGCAGCGCCATCAGCAGCACTGTCGTCAAAGAGGATGTGGTCGGCGACAGAAGGAAGATATCGACCAGCAACCCCAGAACAAGGCCAACCGCGCCGATCTGCAAGGGCAGTGGATTGGCTGAGGGAGACACGCCGCGCGCCACCGAAAGGATCAGGCCAAACATGATGGTCAGGATCGCAATGCCGGTGCCGACAGGTGCGGCATTATCAATGGTCTGGGCCCGAAGCGCGGTGATCTCTTCTGCGGACAGGCGCGTACTGGTTTGCGTGCCGCCACCTGCGTCGATGTCAGCCTGTTCAGCCACGGCCGTGTCCCAGGCTTTTTGACCGTGCAGATCAATCATCGACGCTTTGCAAGTGTCCGACACATTGGTGCGCAAGGATGCAGTGTCACCCGTTTCCGTAAAGGTGTTGACCTGCGTCGTTTGCGTACCCACCAGCCCAATCTGGGCCAGTAGTATCGTGCCCGCAATCAGCGCCACAGGGACACCGACATACCAGGTAAACGCCTCGCCGCGTGTAACGGGCTCTCCGGTGGAATCGCCCATCTCCACGGCAGGTGCCTTGGATGGGTTCAGCATGGCGTAGACAAAGGCATACAGCGCGTAAAGCACCGCCAGCAGGATACCCGGCAGCAGCGCCGCTTGGAACAACGTGCCGACAGAGACCACTGCCGGTGTGCCCAGATAGGTCAGCGCGTCGCTACAACCCGCAAGCTGCGCCCGCGATTCCTGGGCAGCCGAATAAAGATCCCCGGCCAGCGTGCCCAGCAGGACAATCACGATAGAGGGCGGAATGATCTGCCCCAGCGTACCAGAGGCCGCAATCACACCTGTCGCCAGTTCCGGCGCGTAGTTGTTTCGCAGCATGGTCGGCAAGGCGAGCAGGCCCATGGTGACGACAGTCGCGCCAACAATCCCGGTCGAGGCGGCCAGAAAGGCACCCACAACCACGATCGACACGGCCAGACCGCCGGGCAGTGGACCGAAGACCCGCGCCATGGTGGTCAACAGATCGTTGGCGATCTTGGAGCGTTCCAACACGATGCCCATCAGGACGAACATCAACACCGCCAGCAACGTCTCAATGGACTGCCCGGCGATGACCCGTTCGTTGATGCGATTGGTGATGCCCGCGATGACGCGTTTCATCGCGCCTTCGTAATCCCCTGCGGGAAAGATCGAATCCGCTGCCACACGGGGCAGATCAGGATATCGGAAGATCGAGATGGCCTTTTCCGGAACTCCGGAGGCGATCAGAGCCGAATACGGTTCTGACGAACTGTCGATTGCCTGGTGAACAAGAATGCCCGCGCTGTCCAGCGCGGCGATGATACCGAAGGAGATGACCCCGGCACCGCCGATGGCAAAGGCCACCGGAAAGCCCGAGAGGATCGCCGAAAAAAGCGCGAGAAAGACGATGATCAGGCCGATCTCGACGCCGTCCAATCCGAATAGCATTGTCCTACTGCCCCTTTAGAATTCTGCGTGATCGTAGGGCTCTTCGCCCTGCTCGATCACGTCTTTGTCCAGATATTTGCCGTCGCTTTCGGGGCCTTCGATCCACTCTAGGTAAGAGCGGTAGAAAAAGGACCATGCATGGACAAAGATCATGCCGATCATGACCAGCATCAGGACTTTGAACAGAAAGTAACCGTTAAAGCCGTTGGGCGAAAAACCGATTGTCTCGACGTTCCAGCGCAGCGCGCGCGCCTTTAGCACAAGTCGGTCCAACTGGTCCGTGGCGTTCACCGGCGGAACGATCATCGAACGCCACATGAAGGTCCATGTGAACATCCAGATCAGCACCGCCATCGGCAACATGAAGAAAAGCGAGCCAAACATGTCAATCACCCGCTTGGTGCGGTGCGACACGGCGGCATAGACAAGGTCAACGCGCACATGGCCGCCCTGCACAAAGGTGTAGGTCAGGCACAGCGCGACCACCATCGCATTGTAAAGTTTCAGCTCTTCGGCATACCAGGAGATGTCGAACTGCAGCGGGATACCAAAGCCGAACACGATGTCGGGTCGGGTGAAAATTCGCTGTAGGAAGACAATGACCACCTGTTGCAGCACCATCAAAAGACCTGCCCAAGCGGCAAAGCGACCGACGGTATTGGCAAAGCCCTCCAGCACCCGAACCACACCCCAGAGAAAGGTGTTTTTCCAAACTCCAAAGGCAAAGATCACGAGGAAGAAGACGAACACCACAAAGAAAAACTCAACCGAGGCGCCGTAGTAGACCAGCCGCATCATCGATTGCTTTTGTTCCAACGTCTCCATTCCGCTCGTCCAGCCCAGCCAGTCGGCGGAATGCGTCACCGCATATCCCAGATTGTAGAACGCCATGGCGAGGTTTTGCAGGATCCAGACAATCCCGTCCCCCAACGCTCCCATGAATTGCCCGAAACCGGCAGGCTCTGTTTCTTCCATTAGTCCCCCCACACCCTGTAGGATTCGTCTAACCCGGGTTGATCGGCGCCAGACGTAGCACGAAAAGAAGCCCCCGCGTCACGCGCGAGGGCTTCGGTTTTCAAAGCTCTACGGTCAGCCGCCCAGAACGCGAACGCGCTGTTCGACGTAATAAGCGTCCGACTTGCCGATCCAGCTTGCCGAGTTGGCCATGCTTGTCTCGAACGAGTTGCGGATCTTGGCGAACAGCTCATCACCCATGTTCTCGTCCATGACTTTTTTGGACGCGGCGCCGAAGGCATCCCAGACATCGTCAGGGAATTGCAGCGTCTTGACGCCTTGCGATTGCAGGCGTGCCAGCGCGGCACCGTTGTTCGCAAGAGTTTCGGCCAGCTGGTAGTGGGTTGTCGCCATCGACGCATAGCGCAGGATGTGCTGCTGCTGCGCGGTCAGGCCTTCCCAGACGTCCAGGTTGACGTTGGCGGACAGGGCCGAGCCCGGCTCGTGGAAACCGGCGGTGTAGTAGATCTTGGCCACTTCCTGGAAACCGGCGCGTTCATCGGCCATCGGGCCAACCCACTCCAGACCGTCCAGAGCGCCAGACGACAGCGCCTGATACAGTTCGCCACCGGGGATGTTCTGCACCGATGCGCCCAGTTCACCCAGAACCTTGCCGCCCAGACCGGGCATGCGGAACTTCAGGCCGTTGAAATCGTCTGCCGAGGTGATCTCATTCCGGAACCAGCCACCGGACTGCGAACCTGAATTGCCTGCATTCAGGCCCTTCATGTTGAAAATCAAGCCCAGTTCGTCGTGCAGTTCTTCGCCGCCACCATGGTAGTACCAGTTGGTGACTTCCTGCGCGGTGCCGCCAAACGGAACGGCCGTGAAATACGCGTAACCCGGGTGGTTGTTGATGAAGTAGTAGTCAGCCGAGTGATACATGTCCGCCTGGCCCGACGACACGGCGTCAAACACTTCCAGCGCGCCGACCAGTTCACCCGGGGCTTTCTTGTCGATGGTCAGCATACCGTCGGACATTTCACCGACCATCTGCTCAAGATAGGTGGCTGCGTCGTCCAGAACGGCAAAGCCGCGTGGCCAGGATGTGACCATGGTCAGAGTCCGCTTGCCCTGTGCATAGGCCGGAGCGGCAAGTGTCGATGCTGCGGCAGCGGCACCGGCACCCAGAGTCGAGTTACGAAGGAAAGAACGGCGATCCATAGAAAACCTCCCAGTTTTTATCGTTGCGCAAGGCTCCCCACCTTGCGCGGATCGAATTTAAGTCTGGGCACACTAGGGCGCGTGTCTAAGCAAAGAAATACCCAGTGCTACGGAGGCGACGCGTTATTTCACACCAAACCGGACATTTTTGACTAAGCGCATTGGAGACGGTCAGCTGGCGCCGCGGGTTACGTTAGGGAACAGGTTTCCCGCTCTGCTGCCGCGCAAAGCCAATCAAAGACCAGCCGCCGCGACGGGTCCGCAAGATCCTCACGCGAGCAAAGTGCATCGTAAGTCTGCGAGGTCGCCAAAGTGCCCGGCACTGCCTGCACCAAACGCCCCAAACGGATGTCGCGGGCCACAAGAAACGGGCTGGCAAGGGCAACTCCCTGCCCGGCCATGGCCGCCTCGACGGCCAGAGTGATCTGGCTGAACCGGGGACCTGGCAGATGATCGCGGTGGGCTTGACCCAACACGGTCTCAAGGAACGCAGGCCACAGGTCTAGCGAATGATGCAGCAGGGTTCGCCCCTGCATCCCATCGCCCGGCAGATCCGGCGCACAGACGGCAATTGCCTCGCCGCTAAACAAGGTACGCGCCTCAATGCCTGCAAGCCCATGTGACACGCCAAACCGTACCGCGATATCGACCCCATCGGCGCGGAACCGCGACAACGCCTCTGTTGCAAGGACACGCAATTCGATGTCCGGATGACGGGCGGTGAAATCCGGCATCGTCGGGATAAGCCATTTCGACGCGAACGAAGGCGTGACCGAAATAGTGACGCTGCGCCCGCCCGGGCGCAGGTCATACGTCGCCTGTTCCATCAAACGAAAGGCGCGCGCAATCTGGTCATGATACCGCCTCCCGTCTTCGGTCAAACGCAACCCGCGCGCGTGCCGATCAAACAGTCGCAGACCAAGGCGGGCCTCCATCCCACGCACATGCTGGGCGACGGCACCTTGTGTCACGCGGAGGTCTTTGGCCGCCGCAGCAAAGCTCAGATGCCGTCCTGCCGCCTCAAAGGCGCGCAGGGCATTCAGCGGAGGAAGTCCATCAGCCAATCGTTTTCCTATCGTCTCAAAGCAGTCGTTCTGGCCTGTTCAGGTTCAAGTATAGCCAATATTTCAACGAAAGAACATGCAAACGAAGGAAGCCGACATGGCAGGAGTAGAACTGCAGACAATGACATGCCCAAACACCTCGGCGCTTGCTGGGAAACCCTCCCCACGCCGGACTGACGCGCTTGTCGATACGGTGAAATGGGGTGCCTCTATCGCGCAGATCGGCGGCTATGCCGCAACCGGGTTCGGCTTTACCACATGGGCATTGCCCTTTTTCGCGATCGGCCTACTGGGCTGGTTGGCAGTTGGGCTAGCATGGCGTGACCGGGCGATCATCCTGATCCACTTGGTTGCCATGGTCGCGATGCTGACCGGGCTTGTTACGCGCGGCTGAGGTCTTTCCTTCACGGCGGCACTCTGCTTTTCTGGCTCCATGCGCAGCATCCTGCAACGCTTTCGCCCGTCCTACCGTCAGAAGCTGTTTCTTCTGGCCGCGGCCCCTATGGTTCTAGCCGTCTTGGCCATTGCGCTGCTGGTGGCCGAACAGTCGCGCGCCATGGCCGAGCAGGAGATCCGGCAGCTGGAGGCGCAACTGCTGGAGGCCAAGAAGCGCGAGTTGCGCAACTATGTCACCCAAGCCCGCAACGGGTTCTATTTCATCTACGGTTCTGCTGCGCCGGACAATGAGGCGGCCAAAGAACAGGTCATGCAGATCCTCGCCGCGATGATTTACGGCGAAGAGGGATTCTTCTTTGTCTACGACTATGAAGGCCGCAACCTTGTCTCACCGCGTCAGACTGATCTGATCAACGGCAATCATTGGAATCTGACTGACAGTGAAGGCACCTATGTGGTGCGCGAGTTCATCGAGATCGCCCGTCAGGGCGCAGGCTATGTCGATCACCTCTGGCCCAAACCCTCAACCGGCGAAGAGGGGCGCATGATCACCTATGTTACCTCATTTCCCAGTTGGCGTTGGGCGGTTGGCACCGGCGTCTTTATCGACGACGTACTGGTCAGCGTGGCGGCGGCCCGCGCCGAGGTCGAGGCCAAGGTCCGGCGCACGTTCGTTTATATCGGCGCAATCACCTTTGCCGCGCTGATGGTGGTCTTTGCCTCTGGTCTTGTGTTGAACATCCGCGAACGGCGGTTGGCCGATGCCAAGCTGCGCGAACTCACCCAGCGGGTTCTCGACACGCAGGAAGAGGAGCGCGGCCGCGTCGCGCGTGAACTGCATGACGGCATCAGCCAGATCCTTGTTGGCGTGCGCTACGCGCTGGATGTGGCGCGACGTCGTGTGGCCTCTGGCGATCTGCGTGCAGCGGACACGCTGGCAAAGGGCACGGACAATCTGGGCCTTGCGATTCAGGAAGTACGCCGCATCAGCCGCGACCTGCGCCCGGGCGTGTTGGATGATCTGGGCCTTGGGCCCGCGATCAAGACACTGGCCGAGGATTTTCAGACCCGCACCGGGATAGACACCCATTTCGCGACCGTTGTGTTTCGCAACCGGTTGGATCAGGACGCCAAGATCGCGATGTACCGTATCGCACAAGAGGCTCTGACCAATGTTGAACGCCACGCCAACGCCAGCCATGTTCGCATCGACCTGCGCGGACATCGCGCCGGAGCCACGCTGAAGATCGCCGATGATGGCATCGGATTGCGCGATGCGCGGGCGCATACACCCGGCATCGGTCTGCGCAACATGCAGGAACGGATGGACCAACTGGGCGGGACGTTGCGCATCTTGTCCTCCTGCGATGGGACCCTTATCGAGGCACAGGTACCGCTCAGCCACATGCTGCCCCCTGAGGATGGCACAGTCACCCAACCCAAGGTCCGCGCATGAACCTCCGCCCCACCCGCGTTGTCGTTGTCGATGATCACCCGATGGTCGCCGAAGGCATAGAGGCGATCCTTGAAAGCTATGATGACATCAACGTGGTTGCGACACTGTCAGACGGGCAAACCATGATCGACCGCCTGGAGGAGCTGTCGCCAGATGTCATTCTGATGGACCTCAACATGCCGGGCCTTGGTGGGCTGTCAGCCACCGAGATGATCCTGGAACTGCGGCCCGCCACGCGTATTCTGGTGCTGTCGATGCACGACTCCCGCGAATATATCAGCACAGCGCTCAGCCATGGCGCGCGGGGATATGTGCTCAAGGACGTGCCGACAGATGAGATCAAGCGCGCCATCGACTCGGTAATGGCCGGAAACCGCTATCTGTGTCCCGGCGCAGAGGGCGCATTGACCCCTTCCGGTCAGGACCGCGAGCAACTGACCAACCGCGAACAGATGGTGTTGCTGCAATTGGCGCAGGGCAAGTCGAACAAGCAGGTTGCCGAAGCCTTGGATATTTCGGTGCGCACGGTCGAAACGCATCGAAAGAACATCCGCCGCAAACTGGGCGTCAGCAGCACCGCCGAACTGATGCGTTATGCGCTGGAACACGGCGTTTTGCAGGGGACCGGCGCGAATTTCTGAAAAACAGGTGCGCGCCGGAAAATGTCAGCCTGTCAAAGATCGACGATCGGCCCGACCGAAACGCAGTCTTCCCAAGCTTTGTAGACCATCGCCGGGATAAGCTCTGCTTCCGCAGGTTCTGTACCAGCAAAGGAAGTCGACGCTTTTGGCACGCCTCCCATTGCCACGGCCAAACCCATCAGGGCAACAAGAGCCACGGCCTTGCAAATCGTGAAATCGCGGTAAAATACGTTTCTGGACATGACGATCTCCTCGTCTCCTGTGACCTCATGCACAGCATTGCGGATGTTGTCGCTCCGAACAACTCACGATGCCGCGCGCGAATGTTGCAAATGGCCTAGTGACCCCAGTATCCCGATACCAAAACGGCCTGCGCAGCCCCTGACGCCCCGGGATTTCCGGCATGAAGACTGACTGCCGCAACGATCAGCGCAGACAGCCAAACCGCCTTCGCCAAAGAAAAATTTCGGAATGTTCTGGACCGGAGCATTGCACGCCTCGACAATAGATGAACTGACCGGTTCAGTACTGGCAGATCGTCCCCCCGGCATGCAATCGACGATATGCGCATAAATGCACATCAAATATGCATGGGGCGGGATCGCCAGCAAAAACAGGCGGCACACTCAGCGCATAAGCAACTTTCGACAAGCGTGCTGCCTGCGAAACGAAATTTGCTTTCTTCAACTTCGCCGGTTGACGCCTAGTCCTGCCCGCCATAAAGTCGCCCGCGCAACTCAAGGGAGCCTCAGGCATGACCACGCTAGTGGTAATTGTAGGATTAAGGCGCATGGGCCGGTAACGGAATCCCTATCAGGAACCCCATGCGCCCCCGAAATTAACCTCGGGGGCTTTTTTGTGCGCAGAATTTCAGTGTCGTGAACGGAGAACATGCAATGACACGTCAGATGACCGGAGCGAAAATGGTGGTTCAGGCCCTCAAGGACCAGGGCGTGGACACGGTATTCGGCTACCCTGGCGGCGCTGTACTACCGATTTACGATGAGGTGTTTCAGCAAAACGACATTCGCCACATCCTTGTTCGGCACGAACAGGGCGCGGTTCACGCGGCAGAGGGCTATGCCCGCTCCACCGGCAAACCCGGTGTCGTTCTTGTCACCTCAGGCCCCGGTGCCACCAATGCGGTGACCGGCCTGACTGATGCCCTGATGGACTCGATCCCGATTATCGTCCTGACCGGGCAGGTCCCGACTTTCATGATCGGTTCCGACGCCTTTCAGGAGGCCGACACCGTTGGCATCACCCGCCCCTGCACCAAACATAATTGGTTGGTGAAGGATACTGCGCGGCTGTCGTCCATCATCCATGAGGCGTTCCATGTCGCCACCTCGGGGCGTCCCGGTCCGGTGCTTGTGGACATCCCCAAGGACGTCCAGTTCGCCAGCTCGCAGTATCAGGGCATCCCCAAGGTCGCGACCAGCCACTATCAGCCGCAGGTCAAGGGCGACATGGAGATGATCGAACACCTGGTCGAGGCAATCGAGATGGCTGAACGCCCGGTGTTTTATACTGGCGGCGGCGTCATCAATTCGGGCCCCGCAGCAAGCCAGTTGTTGCGCGAAATCGTCGAGGCGACAGGCTTTCCGATCACGTCCACATTGATGGGCCTTGGTGCCTATCCGGCCTCTGGCAAGAACTGGCTGGGCATGCTGGGTATGCACGGTCTGTATGAGGCCAACATGGTGATGCATGGCTGTGACCTGATGATCAACATCGGTGCGCGCTTTGACGACCGTATCACCGGGCGACTCGACGCGTTCAGCCCCCATTCGCGCAAAGCACATATCGACATTGATCCGTCGTCCATCAACAAGGTGATCAAAACCGATTTCCCCGTTGTCGGCGACGTGGCGCATGTGCTCGAAGACGTGCTGAACCTGTGGAAAGCGCGCGGGCGCAAGGTCAACCGTGAGGCCATCGGCCGGTGGTGGAAGCAGATCGAGGAATGGAAAAAGATCGACTGCCTGAAGTACAAACCCTCCGAAGGTGCTATCCGACCGCAGCACGCGCTGGCCCGGCTTGAGGCGCTGACCAAGGACCGCGACCGCTATATCTGCACCGAGGTCGGCCAGCACCAGATGTGGGCTGCTCAGTATCTTGGCTTTGAGGACCCGAACCGCTGGATGACCTCCGGCGGGCTTGGCACCATGGGGTACGGCACGCCGGCCTCCATCGGTGTGCAGGTTGCCCATCCTGACGCGCTGGTGATCAACGTCGCCGGTGAGGCGTCGTGGCTGATGAACATGCAAGAGATGGGCACAGCGGTGCAGTACCGTCTGCCGGTCAAGCAGTTCATCCTGAACAACGAACGCCTTGGCATGGTGCGCCAATGGCAGGAATTGCTGCATGGCGAACGCTATTCGCAATCCTGGTCCGAGGCGCTGCCCGATTTCGTGAAGCTGGCCGAGGCGTTTGGCGCCAAGGGCATCCTCTGCAAGGATCCCGCCGATCTGGACGATGCGATCATGGAAATGCTGGACTACGACGGTCCGGTGATTTTCGACTGCCTCGTCGAAAAGCATGAAAACTGCTTCCCGATGATCCCCTCGGGCGCACCGCACAACAAGATGTTGCTGGGCGATGCCTCGACCAAGGGCGCCATCGGTGCCAAGGGTGCGGTGATGGTGTGACCCCTTCGCCGCTCACCTGGTCCGCTCAAGCGGGCCGGGTGTTGTGGCTGGACAAGGCCAAAGGGCTGGGCATTGTACTGGTCGTGTTTGGTCATGCCTGGCTGGGGGCGCAGGCGGCGGGATTGCTGCCCGCCGACAAGGTCTTTCATACCGTCGAAAAGCTGATCTACAGCTTTCACATGCCGCTGTTCTTTTTGCTGGCGGGCTTCACGTTCGAAGCCTCTGCCCGGCGGCGTCCCTTGCTGCGCGGGGCGCGGGACAAGGCGCTGCGCCTGCTTTGGCCGCTGCTGTTATGGACCTATATCTTTGCCGGGTTCCGCTATCTGGCCGGTGGCGCGGTCAATAGCCCTGAGACACTGTCCGACCTGTTCACCTCACCTTTGCCGCCACGAGACCACCTGTGGTTTCTCTGGGCGCTGTTTCTGATCCAGATGCTTGGCCTATTGATTGCCGTCCCTGGCGTGCGGCCAAGACCGGCTTGGGTCTGGTTGGCGCTGGCCTTGTTGGGGGCCATGGCGATTGTGTCTCTGCCCGGTCTGCCGCTAGGGCCACTGACGGTGAACGCCGCGCTGCATTTGGGGATCTTTCTGCTGGGTATCTGGCTGGCGCGGGCCGGTCCCTTGCCGTCTGGCGTGCCTGTCCGGCTGAAGGCGCTGACGGTATTTGTTATCGTGCAGTTCATCAGCTTCGGCCTGCCCGAAAACGTAGTGGCCTTTCAGGTGATTGCCGCTGTGTTGTCGCTGTGTTTTGTCGTGATGCTGAACGCCCCTCTTGGCGCCCTTGGCCACTTTCTGGTGCGGCTGGGCCGGCTGTCGATGCCGATCTATCTGGCGCATACGCTGTTCACCGCCGCGACACGCATCGCGCTGTTCAAGATCACCGACGACCCGACACTGCATCTGGTGCTGGGCACATGTGCCGGGTTGATCGGCCCGGTGGTGTTGTATTACGCGGTGCGCGCCGTCGCCTCCCCCCGGTTGTTAGGGTTTTGAGCCGCCAAAATCACGATGCCGCCGCCTGATCCGGCCCTGCACACAAATGCGCGGCGATGGTCAGCAACAGCGCATCGCGGCGTACAGGCTTGCTGAGAAATCCATCCATGCCAGCGGCTGACGCGGCCTTGCGGTCCTTGTCAAAGGCATTGCCTGTCAAAGCGATGATGGGGCGGCGGGGCCACCCCCGCAGATTTTCACGCTCTCGGATCAAACGAGTCGCGTCCAGACCGCTCATCTCGGGCATCGACAGATCCATCAGGACAAGGTCAAAGCGGTGCGGATCGTACAGATCCAGCGCCCGTCGACCATTGTCGGCCAGAACAACCTGCGCCCCGCGCCGCTCCAGCATTTTCTTTGCCACAGCCTGATTGGTGCGGTTGTCCTCAACCACCAGCACGCACACTCCGTCGAGACGCATGGCATCCGTCGAAACGGGCGCGGCGCTGGGTGTTGCAAAGGCCACCGTCGGCAGCGGCAAATCTACGGTGAAGGTGGTGCCCCTGCCCTCTTCGGAGCGCGCCGCAATGGAGCCACCCATGGCCGACACCAGCCGCTTGCAGATCGACAGCCCAAGGCCGGTCCCCTCAAACTGACGTTCGTGCCCCTTGTGGACCTGTTCGAACGGATCGAAAATCACCGCCAACCGTTCCGCCGGAATGCCGATACCGGTGTCTGTGAGGGTGAACCGCACAACATTGGTGCTCGGGGATGCCAGCGACAGATGCAAGTCAACCTTACCAGCCAGCGTGAACTTGATCGCATTGCCCATGAGATTCATCAGAATTTGACGAATGCGCAGCGCATCGCCCTCAAGCAGATGCGGCACATCCGGGTCTATGCGGCACTGCAGTGTCAATTCCTTCTGCGTCGCCAAAGGCGACAGCAGCTCACTGATCTCATCGACCAGCCCCGCAACCTCAAACGTCACCTTTTCCAGTTCCAGCCGCCCCGCTTCGACCTTGGAAAAGTCGAGAATGTCAGAGATCAGCGAGGTCAGCGCCAGTGCTGCCCCCCGGATCGTGGCAACATAGCTGGCTTGTTCGGTGCTGAGATCGGTTTCGGCTAGCAGGTCCGCCATCCCGACAACGCCGTTCATCGGTGTACGGATCTCATGGCTCATATTCGCCAGAAACGATGATTTCGCCTCATTGGCGACGTTGGCGGCATCCCGCGCGGCACGCAGTTCGGCGTTTTGATTGCGCAGATCGGTGATGTCGGTGTGGACGATCACATTGCCCAGCATCGGCCGCGTCGACGCCTGCATGTAATAACTACGGCCGGAGTCCGGAATCTCCATCAGCACCTTGCGGCCTTTGTTCAAGGCCTGCTGTACGTCCCGGTAGAAGGCCAGATTGCTGGGCACCTTGTTCTGCTGCGCCAAAAATCGCAGGTGATCGCTCACCGAAATCCCCTCTGGCACGTCTTCGGGCCCGAGATCAAAGAGCCGGAGGTACGCAGGGTTCACCCGCAGCACCCGATTATCTGGATCGTCGATCTCCGAGCCGGAAGTGACAAGCAGCCCCTCCCCCATGCCTTCGACGATCTCGGTCAAGAGGTGATTTGTCTGGGACAACTCATGGGCTTTGTTAACCAGATTCTGTTCCAGAGCCACGGTCCGCTTGTTCAGCCCGGCCACAAGGGACCCTGTGACATCAGCTTTGCGCATGACGGCACTGATGTTCAGCGTGATCCCACGATAGCCGGCAAACCCGCCATCTGCACCCCAGATCGGCACCGCGCTGTCCATCAGGACTGCGCGGCTGCCATTGATCATCACACGTTCATAGCTAAGTCCGCGCACCTCACTCTGGTCGCGAAACGCCTCCAGCAGCCGGTCAAGCCCGGCCTCGTCGCCTGTGGCACTGTCCTGATCCAGAATGCACAAGCCATTCAGCTGCTGGGCAGTCAACTGCAACCCGGAATGCTGGATGTTGACATACCTCAGCCGATAGTCGGCATCCGCCTCCCATGTCCATGCCGGCATGAGATGGATGACATCCGACCAGATTCTGGCATCTTTCTCCCTCTCGGACATGAATGGCCCCTAGTTGCCGGAAACGATTGCAACGCAATGAATTTGGACTAGCGAAAAACAATTGACAGGGCATTAAATCCTCTCCGCCACCAGATTTAACCACGCGGACCGCTAGCCAAAGCCGTCGATCTTGGCTAAATCCATGTGCGGCCCGCGCCTTGTGGGTCGGCACCCCCTCAGAAAGGCCCGGCGATGTCAGCACTGAAGATCAAGAAAGGCTCGAGCAAGCACTCTGCCTACAACCTCCGCCCCAATTTCTCGGACGTGCAGGAAACCCATACCATCGCTGTGCTGGTAGAAAACGAACCCGGCGTTCTGGCGCGCGTAATTGGACTGTTTTCCGGGCGCGGTTACAACATCGACAGCCTGACCGTGGCCGAGGTCGACCATGAGGGCCACCTGAGCCGCATCACCATCGTCACCACCGGCACGCCGCAGGTGATCGAACAGATCAAGGCACAGCTGGGCCGCATCGTGCCCGTACACGAAGTGCATGACCTGACGGTCGAGGGAAAGTCTGTCGAACGGGAACTGGCATTGTTCAAGGTGAATGGCACCGGCGACAAACGCGTCGAAGCATTGCGCTTGGCAGATATCTTTCGCGCCAATGTTGTGGATTCGACGCTGGAAAGCTTTGTCTTCCAGTTGACCGGAACACCGGACAAGATCGATGCCTTTGCCGATCTTATGCGCCCGCTTGGCCTGATTGAGGTGGCCCGGACCGGTGTTGCCGCCCTGGCGCGCGGCATCTGAACACAAGGTAGTGGCGCGGACCCGATCACCGGGTAGCGCGCCACTTTCCTGATACGGTGCTTATCCGGCGCGACGCGCCTCTGGAAAGCACACCACGTTTTCGGCTGTACTGCTGCCGCGTGGCCCCCGGTTGCGCAACTCGTGCACGATAGTCGGGGCATAGCCCGCATCCACCCTGCGCAGGTTACGCGCTCTTCTGACATCGCGATCTTCGCGCAGATCAAACTGGATCAGGTCACCCGCATCCAGATCAATCCCTTCGTGTACGTTCTGCTCAGCCGCTGTGTAGTAAGCCAGATTGCCGTGATCTTCGCACCAGATCACGGCTTTGCGATCATCGATATCCGCCCACAAAACAACGCCCAACATCTGATCCTGCATGATGCACCCACTGATGATTATTAGTTGAACGTGAACGAAACCTTTCCGATGCAATAGGTAATTTTCCGTGTCTTCGTCTTGATTTTTGTGACGTGACAGGTCAACTTTGCCGCCAAATAGCATCAACACTGATGCGAACAAGCGTCACATGATGGCGAAACTAGGGACACACGCGCAAAAATGCTTCAAACTAAAGGCGCTACAAGACAAGATTGGGACAAGATGCCGGAGAAGCCTGCCACAAAAGCGCCACGGCGCAGTCCAGCGCCGGCCGAATTGCGTAGTATGCTTGGTGCCAATCTGCGCCAGCTGTCACAACGCGCACCCTCCATATCGGCGCTGTGCCGCGACCTTGGGATCAATCGCACCCAGTACAACCGCTATCTTGCCGGTGAAAGCTTTCCACGCCCCGACGTGCTGCACCGCATCTGTTCATATTTCCAGGTCGATGCGCGCATTCTTTTGCAACCCGTTCAAGAGATCACCAACAACGAAGCAGGTATTCTGAACGACCCCGCCATCGCCGCTTATCTTGGCGGCGCGCTGCGGTCCGTCAGCGAAGAGGAATTCCCCAGTGGGTTCTATCGCTTTGCTCGCCGCAGCTTTCTGGATGAGGACATGTTCGTGCGTGGCCTGATCTATGTCTTTCGCAGTGGCAAAGGCACCTTCCTGAAGGGGTTCGAGGCCAAGGATGCCATGCGTCAACAAGGGTTGCCCACCGACCCAGCAACGCGCGAATTTCGCGGAGCGGTGATGCCACAAGAGGACGGCATCGCCGCCCTCGTCAGTCGTCGGGGGGCCACCACGACTTCTTTCAACTTTCTCGCACGCATCCCGTCGTTCGAAAACAACTTCTGGGTTGGGTATGTCACCCGCACCGTGCGCGAAAACGTCGCCGGGCGCCGGGTGGAACGGCTGGTCTACGAGTACCTGGGCAAGAATATGGCCCAGGTGCTGCCCGCCGCGCGCAGCGCCGGGTTCTGTGCGGAGTCGGATCTGTTGGCCTATCAACGCAACCTGCTAAAACCTTCGGAGTCCTTTATCTGACCGCCGGTCCGATGCACTTACGGTCGCTGTGATACAAACTGTGTCGGGTTTTGTCGGTTCAAGCCCGCCTTCTGCGTCTAACCGGGAATGTGTCCCATGTCAGCAGAAGGCCCGCCCCGATGACCCTTCACCCGACCGATCTTGCCCCGACAGATCTTGACAGCGTCCGCCGCCCTGTCGAACAGGCCAACGGCCTGCCGAACGCGCATTACATCGACCCGGTTGTCTTTGCCGAGGAACGGGAGGCGGTGCTGTTCCGTCAGTGGGCCGGATTGGCCGTCACCGCGGATGTGCCCGAAGAAGGGGATGCCAAGCCGATCACCTTTCTCGGGATGCCTCTGCTGCTGTTGCGCGGACGCGACGGCGCAGTCCGGGTCTTTCAGAACATCTGCCGCCATCGCGGCATGATCCTCGTCGACGAGGCGCGCAAAATAGAGGGCGCGATCCGCTGCCCTTATCATTCATGGTGCTACGGCACCGATGGCCGCCTTGTCAGCACGCCCCATGTGGGTGGTCCCGGCCACAACACCCATGACGCCATAGACCGCGCCACCCTTGGCCTGATCGAGGTACGCAGCCACATCTGGCGCGATCTGGTTTGGATCAATGTCTCGGGCGACGCCCCGGCGTTCGAAGAGGCCATGGCCGACGTCATGACCCGCTGGGCCGAGTTTGAAAAGCCGCTCTATCATGGCGGATCAGATAGCATCCTGACGCTGGAGGTGGCCTGCAACTGGAAACTCGCAGTGGAAAACTACTGCGAAAGCTATCACTTGCCTTGGGTCCATCCGGGCCTGAATTCCTATTCGAGGCTAGAGGACCACTACAACATCGAACACCCGGGCCGCTTTTCCGGTCAGGGGACCGAGGTTTACCGCCAAGTCACCAACGAAAACGATGAACCGTTTCCGGATTTTGATGACATCTCCGACAGATGGGACACCGCCGCCGAGTACATTGCAGTCTATCCCAACGTGCTGCTGGGCGTCCACCGCGACCACGCTTTTGCCATCGTCCTGCTGCCCGAAGGTCCGGCCAAGACGGTCGAGCACATTCACCTATATTACGCCCAGCCCAAAACCGACAGCGGGCTGCGTCAGCGCAATACGCAACTGTGGAAGACGGTCTTTGAGGAAGACATCTTTGTGGTTGAGGGGATGCAGCGCGGACGCCATGCCAGCGGTTTTGACGGCGGGCGCTTTTCACCGGCGATGGACAGCCCGACCCATTGTTTTCACGACTGGGTCGCGACACAGGTGCAAACCTGCCGCGACATGGCCAAGGCTGCCGAATGAAGGCGCTGGACGATCGCCTGATCGCAGCGCACGCGCGGGGCGATCGCGCCGCGCTGATCGCCCTGTACGCGCAGGCGGCTGAGATTGTGAACGATCTTGATGCGTCCTGTTTCTATCTGACACACGCCTATGTCTTTGCGCTGGAACTGGGTGACGGGCGCGCACCCGCGTTGCACGCCCGGCTCAAGGCTGAGGGCCGTGAAGCCTGAAAGCGGGCTCAGGCTGCGACATGCGCCTCTGCGGTATGGCTTTGCCCATAGGCGACCATGTCGTACAGATGCCATGTCGCATGCCCCAGCAGGGGCAGTGAAATGAACAGCCCGAAAAACCCCGGCAGCATCGACACCAGCGTCACCACGGCAATAAAGACACCCCACCCCAGCATCGGCAACGGGTGCGTCTGCACATAGCCAAAAGAGGTGATCATCGCGGTTACGAAATCGATCTCCCGGTCCAGCAACATCGGCAACGACAACACGGTGATCATGTACAACAGGGTCGAGAAAGCGGCCCCTACCAGAGTTCCCACCGCCAGCATGGTCAGCCCGTTCGCGGTCATGTAGATGTCCAGAGAACTGGAGACATTTGTCATGGTCGACAGCCCCAGAAACAGCGCAAAGATCATATGCGCCAAAAAGAACCAAAACAGGAACACGACAAGGATGATCGCCCCCAGCCACGGCAACTGCCGCCCGGATTCGCGTTTGACCACCCCCATGATCTGCATCCACTTCAACGGCCGTTCCTGTTCGATCCGCCGGCTGACATCGTAAAACCCCACTGCCGCAAACGGCGCGATTAGGGGAAAGCCGATGGCCGCAAAGACCAGCCAATAGCTTTGCCCGGTGATCCATGTGATCCAGACCATGAACCAGCCGCCGAGGACATAGACCAGCGCAAACAACAGCGCATAGCCCGGCGCGCGTTTCAGGTCACGCCAACCGCGCCGCAACGCCTCTTTCAACAGGCCCGCATTGACCGGACCCAACTCCGGCACACCCGGTTTGGGGGTATCTGGCACGCAATGTCTCCCAAGCTCACCTACGCTCTGCATTCAGTAAAGGGCATGTGACTGTCGGGCGTCAACCGCACCGTGGGTCAGGTGACGCGCACAGTCGCTGTTTCAGGACAAAGCATGACGCAGGCTGAGCGATGGACCATAAGAACCACCCGCGCAGGCCGGGACTTGGCGTTTGCCGCGCAATTGGCTACGTTTCGGATACCAATTTGAGGTCGCCATCATGTTCCCTTGTCGCCATTTGCCGATCGTCTTTGCCGCGTTCCTGTTGGCCCAAGGGGCCGCAGCTCAAGACGGTGACGACACCATCAACCCGTCGGAACAACTGATGGCCGACATTCTGATCGCGGTGGCCGAGATTGAACTGGACCTGAAGGCCCGCGGTGCCGAAGCGATCGACCCGCCCAAGGACGGCGGCGACCTGCTGGATACGACACAGGACCGGGTTGCGGTGCTTGACGCTGTCGAACTCCCCGAGGTTGCGGTCGTGGTTCCCTCGGATGACTCCAAGGATGTCCCCGAAGATGACGTAAAAGACGACGCCAAGGTCGATCCGGCAGACAGCGACCCGCCTGTTGTCGTTCCTCCGGTCGATCCCCCGGAGGTCGACGTCGTTGTAGATCCGGTTCCGGACGACGGGACAGGTGTGGAGCCGGTATCGCTCAATGGCACCAGCATTCACAGCGTATTGTTTCAGGATCTGTCAGCCGACCAAATCGCCAAACTGCCCCAGGTCGACCCGGCGCGCTGTAGTGAGTTGGGCGAATGGTTCCTCGCCCTGTCCTTGCAACGTGACTTTCTGGCGTTTTTCGTCGCCGAAAAGGAAAGCGTCAGGATCTGCCGACGTCTGGGAACCTCGTGGTTCGTCAAACGGGCGAGCAATGGCAACCGTGCGCATCTAGTGGCCGTGATCGATTAGGACACGCTGCACGGCGATGGCCCGCCTCTCGAGCGGACCCTAACCGAGCATCTCACGCGGCCTTGTCCGGTGTGATCCCCGAAATCGCCTGTATCAGATTGTCTTCGGTCACTTCCTCAGAGGTGAACGTGCGGATGATCCGCCCCGAATACATCGCCACGATCCGGTCGGAGACATGCAACACCTCCGGCATTTCCGATGAGATCACGATCACCGCATAGCCCTGTGCTGCCAATTCGCGGATCAGGTTGTGGATCTCGGACTTGCTGCCCACATCGATCCCGCGTGTCGGTTCATCCACGATCAGCACGCTGGGCCGCATCGACAGCCATTTGCCAATGACGATCTTTTGCTGGTTGCCGCCCGACAGATTGCCGACCAACTGCTTCCAACCGGGGGTTCGGATGTCCAGCCGGTCACGGTATTGGTCAAAAATCGACACCTCGGCCCCTTCGGCGACAAACGGCCCGGCCTTGAGGTCATCGACCTGCGGCAGGGTCATGTTGTCCCGACAGTTCATACCAAGGATCAGCCCCTGCCCCTTGCGATCTTCGGGCACCAGAGAGATTCCGCGCGCAATCGCGTCGATGGGCGAATGGATGACGGTCTCTTGCCCGTCCAGCAGGATCGTGCCCGCGCTGGGGTCACGCAGCCCGAACAGCGTTTCGGCAATCTCCGTCCGCCCGGCCCCGACAAGGCCGTAGAACCCGACCACCTCACCGCGCCGCACCTCAAAATTGATGTCGCGGAACAGGTCACCACAGGACAGTCCACGCACTTCAAGTGCGACATCTCCCAGTTCGTGATGGCTTTCGTTCCGGGTTAGGTCCAGCTTGCGGCCGATCATCAACTGGGTGACCGCCTCTTCATCGGTGTCGGCTGTGTTGACCGTGCCCCGATAACTGCCGTCACGCAGCACACTGATCCGGTCGGTGATCTTAAAGATCTCTTCCATCCGGTGCGAAATGTAGATGATCCCGACGCCTTGTTCTTGCAGACCTGAGATCACATCGAACAGCACAACCTTTTCCGCGTCGGTCAAGGACGCGGTGGGTTCATCAAAGATCACCGCCTTGGCATCGACGGTCAGCGCGCGGGCAATCTCGACCATCTGCTGGTTGGCGATGGACAGATCCCCGACCCGCGTTCGGGCGTCAAAACCGACCTTGAGCCTTTCAAGAATAGCATTGGTCCGCGTCTCCAACGTGGCCCAGTCGACCAGCCCGAACCGCTTGCGCGGCAATTCCCCCAGATAGATGTTTTCCGCGACGCTCAGTTCCTCTGCCAAACTGAGTTCTTGATGGATAAACACGATGCCCTTGGCCTTGGCCTCTAGTGGTGAGGACATCACGACCGGGGTCTCCCCCACGATGATCCGGCCCTCGTTCGGTTTCAGAATACCGCCCAACACCTTCATCAGGGTGGATTTTCCGGCACCGTTCTCCCCCATCAGGGCATGAACCTCACCAGGCAAAAGGGTCAGCGATACACCGTCCAACGCCCGAACCCCCGGAAAGGTTTTGACGATGTCTTCGAGCCGCAGAACCGGGGTCAGATCACTCATACCTTCAACTCCTCTTTGCCCTTGGTGTTCAACTGGCGGTCCAGAAACAGCACCGCGATCAGGATCAGGCCAATCACCAGATTGACGGTTTCCGTATCGGCCCCGATATGCGACAGCCCCTTGCGCAACAGCTGGATCGCTAGAACACCGCCAAAGGTCGAGATGATGGACCCCGCCCCGCCGGTCAGCTTGGTGCCGCCCAGAACAACCGCCGTGATCACCCACAGCTCATACAACTCGCCATCGTTGGGATTGACCGAACCGCTTTCGGAATAGAACACCACCGCCGACAGCGCCGCGAGAAAACCGATGATCATGAAGTTGATCACCATATGGGGCCCTACCCGGATGCCCGCGTTGACAGCGGCGCTGCGGTTGTTGCCGATGGCATAGGCGTTGCGCCCATGTACCGTGCGGTTCATCAGAAACCAGACTGCCGCCGTGACAACCAACAAGAACCACGTTGCCGTGTGCAAACCCAGCCACTGCGCCTCGGCGAAATCGACCAGCGTCCAGTTCAGGTGTGAAGTCGGCTGTTCACCGTTGTACATGAACACCAGACCGCGATAGCCCAGCATCGACCCCAGCGTGACGATAAAGGCATCGACCCCGGTCTTCCAGACAATCAGCCCGTTCAACGCCCCCAGCGCCACGCCTGTCAGCAGAGCAAGCCCCCAGGCCACCGGGATCACCCCGTCGCCAAGCCCGGCAAACATCGGCCACGTCATGGCGTCCAGCATGACGATGGCGCTAAGGGCATAGGTCGCGCCAACACTGAGGTCGATATTGCCGTTGACCATGATGATGGTCATGCCCATGGCGATGATGCCGATGGGGGCCGACTGTTTGAACAGCAGTAACATGTTGTCCACGTTGATAAAGGCCTTGTCACTGACCGACAGAAACTCACCCGCGACAGAGAAAAAGATCAGCTCCAGCACGATAAAGCCCCAGATGGCACCGCGCTTGAGAAAGGTGGAAAGGGTTCCGGGTTGCATGTGTTTTTCTCCCTCAGGCGATCAGGGACCAGAGCTTGCCGCGCTTGGCCGCAATATCCAGCCAGACGGCAAGGATGATGATGACCCAGGTCACGACGAACTGGACGTAGAATTGCAGACCCACCAGCAGCAAACCGTTCTGGATGAAGCCAAGGATCAGCACGCCGATCACCGTCTTGAAGATCGTGCCGGAGCCGCCCATCAGCGACGCACCGCCAAGGATGACGGCGGCCAGAACCTCTAGCTCTAACCCCTGCCCCACAGTGTTTTGCGACCCCAGTGACCGGCTGGCCTGTATCAGTCCGGCGGTGGCCACACAGAACGCGCTGAGCAGGTAACAGGTGAACACGACACGGGCACGACGGATGCCGGAAAACGTGGCTGCCGTGGGATTGCCGCCCACGGCGTAGACCTTACGCCCGAACGGCGTCTTGGCCAGCATGATCCCCAACACCGCTGCCAGCAGCGCAAACAGCAGGATTGGCACCGGGATCCCCAATGCGTCGCCCTGACCAAAGACCTTGAACCAAGTGCCTTCCTTGTCGCCGATGTCCATGTTCTTGCCGCCCGACCAGGTCAGTGTCAGACCATGAATGGCCGACAACATCCCCAAAGTGACGATCAGCGAGTTGAGCTTTAGATACCCCACCAGAAAGCCGATGAATGCGCCCAGACACAGCGTCAGGGCGAACATGGCGGGTATGGCCAGCGCCGGGCCGATCTTGTCGTGCAGATCCAGCACCACGATGGTTGAGAACGACATCATCGACCCCACCGACAGGTCCAGATTGCCGCTGATCACCACAAAGGTGACCCCCAGCGCCATCACTCCCATGATGGCAGAGGACCGCACCACGCCCATGATGTTGTCAGGATCGATAAAGCGCGCATTCGCTATCGAAAAGCCGACCATGAACACCACAAAGGCGATCAGGATTCCTTGCCGGGCAAGAAAGTCGCCAATCCCCCCCTGTTTCGTCAGATCTGCCATGTCTCCCCTCCCGTCGCTGCCTGTGTGGCAGTCACACCAGCGTCATGCCGCCATCGATCATCACGATCTGTCCGGTCATGTAGTCGCTGTCCTTTGATGCCAGGAACGTCGTCGTTCCGGTGATGTCCGCGGGCGTTGCAACACGGCCCTTCAGGATCTCGGCAGAGAATTCCTCCATCGCCTGACCCGGACGCTCTGCCGCGCCAATCGCCATCAGATCCTGATCGACCTGTTCCCACATTTCGGTGGCCACCACCCCCGGCGCAAACCCGGTGACGGTGATATCATGCTGCGCCAGATCGCGTGCGCCCGACTGCGTCAGAGACACCACACCCCACTTGGAGGCGCAATATGGCGCAACATTCCCGAATCCCTGACGGCTGGCAATAGAGGCGGTGTTGATGATCTTGCCGGGCGTGCCCTGGCGGATGAATTGCTGCGCGGCCTCCTGCATGCCAATCAGACAACCCAGCCCGTTCACATCCGTGATAAAGCGCCAGTTTTCCTCGGTCACGTCCAGGAAATTCATCGGTTTGTTGACGCCGGCATTGTTGAACTTGACGTCCAGCTTGCCGAACACATCAACCGCGTGAACGATCATCGCCCGCACCTGCTCCCGGCTGGTTACGTCGACCCGCGCATGGGTCACTTGCCCCCCGGCGCGCTGTGCCCTTTCCCGATTGGCCTGCGCCACCTCGGCGACCTTGCCACCATTGATGTCGGCAAAACAGACATCGGCCCCTTCGTCGAGAAGCGCCTCACCGATAGCGCGGCCAATGCCTTGGGCTGCACCGGTCACGATGCAGGAACGGCCGGAAACACGGGCCATGGGTCACCCTCCCAGGAAACAGTGTCAAATCGATACGAAAATGGGGAGCGGCCAAGGCCGCGCCCCTGATCAAGCGGGTCTCAGAAGACCGGCTTGGTGTAATCGCCCATGTTGTCCTGAGTGATTTTCGGCGTGTCGAAGTAATTCAGGAACGGCAAGTCCTTGCCTTCCAAAGTCTCGATGGCCGTCTTCAGCGCCGCCTTGGCGTCATCCACCGGCGACTGATAGATCGAGCCCCAGTATTCGCCCCGTTCCATCGCCTCATAGCCGACGGCAAAGTTGGTCGCCCCGACAAAGATGATGCCATCGCGTCCGGCCGCCTTGGCCGCGTTCAGTGCGCCGACACCCATGTTGTCGTCACCCGCATAGACACCGTCGATGTCGTCGTATTTGACGAGGAACGCCTCCATCACCTTTTGCGACTTTTCGCGGTTCCAGTCGCCCGGCTGCGTGTCGACGATGGTCACGTCGGGGCAGACCTCTGGCAGACGATCCTCAAAGCCCTTGGCGCGCTCAATCGCGGTGGTGTAGCCCGGCTGGCCGGTGATGTGGACCACTTGCGCCTCTGTCTCGATGCCCATGTCCTTGAATTTATCACACATGATTTCCGCCGACCGCGCGCCCTGTGTGATGTTGTCGGGACCAGAAAAGGACGCCACGAAATCAAAGCCCGCATCGGCGATGTTCGAATTGGTGACAATCACCGGAATACCGGCGTTGTGCGCCTTGCGGACGGCGGGAATGACCGCCTCGCCATTGGTTGGCCAGATGATGATGGCATCGACGCCTTGCTGGATCAGATCCTCGATCTGGGCAATCTGGCGCGCCACGTCGCCACCCGCATCCAGAACGATGACCTCGACATTATCGTTCGCCTCTGCCGCCTCGATAAAGGCCTTTTCGTAGGTCGTCTGATAGCTGTCGACGCCGACATTGTTCTGGGTGATGCCGATTTTCATGGTATCGGCCCAGGCCGCACCGCCCAAGGCCAGTGCAGCAGCGGCGGTGGTGGCGGCCAGTGTCTTGCGAATGTTCATTTCGAATTCCTCCCGGAGTGTCCCAGTATCTAGGTATCTTGCGCTCATCCCCGCACCTCCAGCAGGGGAGCATCGTCCGGCATGCCGACCGATTGCGGCAACCTTGTCGAGTCCAATCCATCAAGACCGCACCAAATAGATCCATTATGGATAATTCATCATCCAAAGTGGATTTCTTCGCGGTACACTTCATCCGTCAATTTGAACATTTTGCAGCGGAGCGGCGCGATGCCCGAATGGTTTTCGTCCAATATGAATAAATCGGCAGGCCCGGCGGACCCGGAGACGCGAAAGGCGCAGGCAGACCCCATGAACGTAATGAAAGGACATGGAGACAGTTATCTGATGTCACGTCAGGGGAAAACCGATTTGCTGCGCATTTTGTCCTTTCTGGAGGATATCGGCGGCGAGATCGAAAGTTCGGTCGAGTTATTCGCGCCCAACCCGTACTTGCGCATGACCCTGCACCTGATCCGCGGCCACCTAGAGGCCAAGACGGTCACACCCACGTCGCTGATCGGGGCCAGTCAGGTGCCTTATGCCACCGCGAACCGCCGCCTACGGCAGATGACGGACGACGGGCTAATCGAACAGCGGCCGCGCACAAAAAGCGGCAAGAGCTTTTCCCTGCACCCCAGCGAAAAACTGTTGGACCAGTGGATGCAGCTCTCCGGTCGTGTCGAACGATTGGCGGAAACCCGGTTCGGAGGGCGCAAGCGCGCCGCTGACAGCAAGGACTATTACTTTGGCGGATCTTACATGTCCGCCCAGTCCATCCCGCCCCTGACGGTTTTGCCAGAGCCGCTGAAAGTCGCCGGTGGCCTGCGGGTGCTGGTTCACGGCGATCCGACCTTCATGGTGATGGAAAACCTCAAGCGGCAGTTCGAACAAGTTATCGGAACACAGATCCATCAACGCGCCTTTTCCATTGACAGGCTGCGGGAAGAGGCGCGGCGCAATGCCGACCGCAAGGCCAGCCGCTATGACATCATCGCGCTGGACCTGCCCTGGGTTGGAGAGTTCGCCGACAAGGGCATACTTATGCCACTGGACGAGGCGATGGATATTGCCCGTCTCGATCCGGCTGATTTTCACACGGCAGGCTGGCAGGCGGCACACTGGGGCGGACGTCCCTACGGCGTCCCTGCCCAGACCACGCCGGAATTGTTGTTCTATCGCCGGGATCTGTTTGCCGAGGTCGGGCTGGAGCCGCCCACCACCACCGATGATTTACTGTACGCGGCATCCGTTCTGCACGACCCACAGCGCGGACGTCATGGGGTCGCGTGGAACGCGGCGCGCGGCACCGCCTTGGGCCATACCGTCCTGATGACGATGGCGGATTTCGGGCAACCTGTCCTGAACCTGCCGGAAATCGCTGGTGGCTTTGGCACGGACCATCTGGCCGACGGAAATTACCACCCGACCATCGACACCGAAAACGGACTGCGGGCGGCAGAGTTCCTGATGGAACTGCTGAAGTATTCGCCGCCCGACATCCTGTCGATGTCCTGGTACGAGCGGGTCCGCCCCTATGCCGCCGGGTCAATTGCCATGGCCTATGGCTACACTCTGCTGGCCCCGTATTTTGAACTGGATGAGTCCTCTCCGGCCTGTGGTCAGACCGGGTATTTGCCCCACCCCGCCGTTCCCGGCGCGGCACAGGTCGCCCCGGTCGGCGGCTATGTGATGGGCATTCCCGCCAACCTGCCGCCGGAACGGGTGCAGGCGGCGGTCGAGGCGCTGATCGTCTTCACCTCGCCAGAGTCGCAGAAACTGTTTGTCCAGAACGGCAGCCGCACCAACCCGCGCTATTCCGTCGGCTCTGACCCAGAGGTGCGTCGCGCCTCACCGATCTTTGAGGCGGTCGATGCCATGTCATGGCGCGATGAACTGCAATTCTGGCCCCGCCCGCCAGTGCCCGAGATCTGCGACATCATCCAGATCTGCGGTGAGGAATTTCACGACATGCTGCGCGGGTTTTCAACCCCGCCCCAGGCCCTGCGTCGCGCCCAGACCCGCGCCGACGCATTGATGCGCCCGCCCAAGACTTAGTGACCTGAGGAGGAACAAAGATGGACCCCAACCGCCTGAACGGCAAGAACATCCTGATCACCGGCGGAGGCCGTGGCATGGGTGCCGCCAATGCCGAAAACTTTGCCGCGCAGGGCGCAAACGTGTGTCTTGGCGATCTCGATCCCGATGCGGCACAGGCCGTCGCCGAGCGCATCAACGAGGGTGGCAACGGCAAGGCAGTGGCCGTCCGGATGGACGTGACCAAACGCGAAGACAACGCCGCCGCCGTGGCCGCCACGGTCGAGGCCTTTGGCAGTATCAATGTCGCGGTGTTCAACGCCGGTTTGAACAAACCCCGGTTCTTCATGGATATCGACGAAGACAACTGGGACATGATCATGAACGTCAACACCAAGGCAATGTGGTTAGGGATGCAAGAAGCCGCCCGCCAGATGATTGCTCAGGGACCGATGGACGATCACCCCTACAAAATCATCAACGTGGGCAGCATCGCTTCGCGCAAACCACTGATCGATGTCACAGTCTACTGCACCTCGAAATATGGCTGTCTGGCTCTGACCCATTGCGGCGCGATCGGGCTGTCCGAACACAACATCACCGTCAACGGCTATGCGCCCGGTGTCGTGGTCACACCGCTGTGGGAACAGTTGGACAAGGATCTGGTCGACATCGGTTTCAAGCAGCGTGAGGGTCAGGCCTATGACGACATCGTGCGCGACGCGCTCCAGATAAAGCGGGTGTCCTACCCCAAGGATATCACGGGCACCGCGTCTTTCCTGGCCAGCGACGACAGCGACTACATGACCGGCCAGATGATCCACGTCGATGGGGGCTGGTGCATCCAGTAACCCCGACAATCCCCTGATTTCATACAAAACAACGGGCACGCTCTGTCGGGCCCGAAGGAGAAAGCCATGTCTCGCGCCTTGATGCCGAACCTGCTCACCCCCAAGGATCTGGAACCCAACTGGGAGTGGCGTGAACGCCTGCCCGCATGGGGTCACACCTCGGTCGATTTCGAACGCCGCGTGGACCATGACAGGTTGCGCCGCTACCGGCTGGCGCGCACGCGTCAGGCCCTGCAGGCCTCCAACGCGGGCACCCTGCTGCTGTTTGATGTGAACAACATTCGCTATGTCAGCGCGACCAAGATCGGCGAATGGGAACGGGACAAAATGTGCCGCTTCTGCCTGCTGACCGGCGACGATAGCCCCTATGTCTGGGACTTCGGCTCTGCCGCGATGCACCACAAACGCCACTCCGACTGGCTAGAGCCGGACCACTGTCTGGCGGGTGTTGTCGGCATGCGCGGCACCATCCCGCCGGAATTTGGCTTGATGCAGAAATACGCCAAGCAGATCGCCGGTCTGATCCGCGACGCGGGTATGGCGGACATGCCGGTGGGCGTCGATTACGCCGAAACCGCCATGTTCCACGCCCTGCGGGAGGAAGGCATCAATGTGGTCGACGGTCAGCAGATCATGCTGTCCGCGCGGGAAATCAAGAATTGGGACGAAATTCAGCTGCTGACACAGGCCGCCGCCATGGTCGATGGCGTCTATCACATGATCTACGAAGAGCTGAAACCCGGCGTGCGTGAGAACGACATCGTCGCCCTGTCCAACAAGATGCTGTATGAGATGGGCAGCGATGACGTCGAGGCGATCAACGCCATCTCTGGTGAACGCTGCAACCCGCATCCGCACAATTTCACCGACCGGCTGATCCGCCCCGGCGATCAGGCGTTCTTTGATATTCTCCAGTCTTATCAGGGCTATCGGACCTGTTATTACCGCACCTTCAACGTGGGCCGCGCCACGCCAGCGCAGAACGATGCCTACGTCAAGGCGCGCGAATGGATCGACGCGTCCATCGCGATGATCAAACCCGGCGTCAGCACCGACAAGGTGGCCGAGGTCTGGCCCACCGCTGAATCCCTTGGCTTTCCCAATGAGGACGCGGCCTTTGGCCTGCAGTTCGGTCACGGTCTGGGTCTGGCGCTGCATGAGCGCCCCATCATCAGCCGCGCGGTCAGTCTGGATCACCCGATGGAGATCCAGACAGGAATGGTCTTTGCACTGGAAACCTATTGCCCGGCAGCAGACGGCTATTCCGCCGCGCGGATCGAGGAAGAGGTGGTTGTGACCGAAACCGGCTGCGAGGTCATCAGCCTCTTCCCGGCCGAGGAACTGCCGATCGCCAACCGCTACTGACCCGCGGGTGCCGGGCTGAAGTCCGGCCTACCAATCACGCCGTAGGCCGGGCTTCAGCCCGGCACCGCTGCCGAAAGGACATCCCTCATGGCCAAGACAAACACCGAAGATTACCTGCGCATGTACGCCCAGATGGTCCGCATTCGCACCTTTGAGGACACCGCGAACCAGCTGTACCTGTCGGCCAAGATGCCCGGGTTGACCCATATGTACAGCGGCGAAGAGGCTGTCGCCGTGGGCATCTGCGAGGCGCTGACCACATCCGACAGGATCACCTCAACCCACCGGGGCCACGGCCATTGCGTCGCAAAGGGGGCCGCGTTCAAGGAAATGTTCTGCGAGCTTCTGGGAAAGGAAGAGGGCTATTGCCGGGGCAAAGGCGGCTCCATGCACATTGCCGACCAGTCGAACGGCAATCTGGGGGCCAACGCCATCGTGGGCGGATCCATGGGCATCGCCACCGGATCTGCCTTTACCGCAAAGATGCTGGAGCGCGACGATGTCACGGTCTGCTTTTTCGGCGACGGTGCCACCGCGCAGGGCCTGATGTATGAGGTCATGAACATGGCCGCGCTGTGGCAATTGCCGGTGATCTACGCCTGCGAAAACAACGGCTACTCTGAATACACCGCAACGGCAGAAATCGCTGCCGGCTCGATCACCGCTCGCGCCGAGGCCTTTGGCATCGAGGCGCATCAGGTGGACGGGCAGGACGTTCTGGCCGTCAACACGCTGGCGCAGGATCTGGTGGCGCGCGCGCGCAAGGGCGAAGGCCCGTTTTTCATCGAACTGATGACTTACCGCTATCACGGCCACCACGTCGGCGACATCAACCGCGAATACTATCGCTCCAAGGACGAAGAGCGCGACTGGAAGGACAACCGCGACCCGATCGTCAAGTTTCGCGGCTGGCTGGTCGATCAGGGCGTGGCCACAGAGGCAGAGATCGAGGCGATGAATGCCCAGATCAAACAGGATGCCGCAGAGGCCGTCGATTATGCGCTGAACGCCCGCTACCCGGCCGAATCCGAGGTCGACATGCACGTCTATGCCGACATCGAACACGCGCTGGCCCCACACACCGCCTGAGGAGAGAGAAAATGCGAGAGATCACCCTATCCCAGGCCGTCAACGAAGCATTGGCCGAGGAAATGCGCCGCGACGACACCGTCTTTATCATCGGTGAGGACGTGGCCGAGGCGGGCACACCCTTCAAGGTTCTCAGCGGTCTGGTCGAGGAGTTCGGCACCGGGCGCGTTGTCGATACCCCGATTGCCGAACCCGGTTTCATGGGCTTGGCCGTGGGGGCCGCCATGACCGGCACACGCCCGGTCGTGGACCTGATGTTTGGCGACTTCATCTATCTGATTATGGATCAGCTCTGCAATCAGGCGGCCAAGACGCACTACATGTCCGGCGGCAAGATGCGCGCGCCATTGGTGGTGCGCACCAATCTGGGGGCCACCCGCCGCTCTGCCGCGCAGCACAGCCAATCCCTGCACGCGCTGGTGGCCCATATTCCGGGATTGAAGGTGGCCCTGCCCTCCTCCGCCTATGAGGCCAAGGGCCTGATGAAAACCGCCATCCGCGACAACAACCCGGTGGTGATTTTCGAAGACAAGCTGATGTACAACGACAAGGCCCCGGTACCGGAAGAGGAGTTCCTGATCCCCTTCGGAGTGGCCAACATCAAGCGCGCAGGCACCGACATCACCCTGATCGGCACCTCGTCCATGGTGCAGGTCTGCGAACAGGCGGCAGAGATCCTGTCCCGCGAGGGCATCAGCGCAGAAGTCATCGACCCGCGCACCATTGTGCCGCTGGACGAGGACACGCTGTTGGCCTCCGCGAAAAAGACCAGCCGCGTGATTGTCGTCGACGAGGGCCATCAAAGCTATGGCATCACCGGTGAAATCGCGTCTCGGCTCAATGAAGAGGCGTTCTATCATCTGGATGCGCCGGTAATGCGCATGGGGGCGATGGACGTGCCCGTGCCGTTCTCCCCCGCGTTGGAGGATCTGACGGTGCCGACACCAGAGGCCGTCGCCGAAGGCGCCCGCAAGCTGATGAGCGGGGAGTTGATCCATGCCGCTTAGGGAAACCTCTGCTAGCGGTCCGCATGAGGTGATCATGCCCGCTCTGGGCATGGCGCAAGACACCGGCCTGATCGTCGCATGGCACAAATCGCCGGGCGACGCGGTGGCCGAGGGCGATGTGTTGTTCGAGGTCGAAACCGACAAGGCCACGATGGAGGTCGAGGCCCCCGCCGCCGGTTTCCTGACCGATGTGACAGCGCAGGCCGGAACGGACGTGCCGGTCGGCAACGTGATCGCATTGATCTCACAGACCGCCAAAGCGGCAGGCAGCGCGCCCGACGATCCGCCCGCCGAGACGAAGGACGACAGCGGTGACTCTTTGCCGGACGGCAAGGAGGTGATCATGCCCGCACTTGGCATGGCACAGGACACCGGCCTGATCGTCGCGTGGCATAAGTCCCCCGGCGAGGCGGTCAGCGCCAGCGACATCCTGTTCGAAGTCGAAACCGACAAATCCACGATGGAGGTCGAGGCCGGGCAGGACGGCTATATCGCGGCGCTGTTGGCCGAAGCGGGAGAAGAGGCCCCCGTGGGCGGCGTCATTGCCTTGATCTCGGCAGAGCGACCGGACGCCCCAATACAACGCAGCCTTGCCGGAGGCGCGGCGCGATCCGCACCCGCCAAGGATATCGCACACCCAGCCGCTGCCAAACCTGCCGCCACCCCCGTTCCAAAATCAGCGGCCCCATCCCCCGTCGCCACAAATGGCAGATTGCTTGCCTCACCCAAGGCGCGCCGCCTTGCCCTGCAAGAGGGGCTGGACCTGAACCGCCTTGTCGCGGCGGGCCATCCGCAACCCTATCATGTGCGTGATCTCGATACCCTGCGCGCCCTGCCCGACGCCGCACCCAGAACGACACAGGCAGGCACCGCCGCCCGACATCTGACCGCGCAGGTCGCCGACGGGTTCTCCGGCTTTGCCGACTGGGCGTCAGAGACCGCCGGGCTATCGGATGTGTCGGCGCTGCTGGCCGGGCTGGCGGCGGCCAGTCTGGGGCGCGGGACAGTGGTGGATGTAGAACGGTTCGCGCACAGCGGCACTTACGCCACCCACGCGCAACTGGGGCAGACGGCCCCAACCGACGCCGCACCGCAACTGCGCCTGCGCGACCTGCGCGGCGCCCATGTACGCGGCGTGCAGATCGGCCCCGAAGAGGTGCCGGTGCTGACCCTGAGCGACGGCGACACAGGCATTGCCATCACACTGGAATGCAGCGCCGACCAGCTATCCCCCGGCGACGCGCTCCGCCTCATTTCCAATTTTGCAGGTCGGGTCGAACACCCGCTTCGCCACCTGCTCTGACCTCGGGAGACCGACATGGACCACACCGATCTCTATATCAACGGCCAATGGCGCAAAGGGAGCGACCGTTTCGACGTGATCAATCCCGCCACCGAAACGGTACTGGCCTCCGTCGCCTCTGCTGACATTGCCGATGCCGACGCGGCGCTGGACGCCGCCGAGGCCGCAATGAAGGACTGGGCCGCCCGCACACCGCGCCACAGATCCGAAGTGTTGCGCAAGGCGTGGGAGCTGATGACCGCACGGCTGGACGAATTCGCCCGGCTGATCACGCTGGAAAACGGCAAGGCGCGGGCCGATGCGCTGGGTGAGGCAACCTATGCCGCCGAATTCTTTCGCTGGTTTGCCGAAGAGGCGGTGCGCGCCAACGGCCAATTGGGCCATGCGCCCGCCTCTGGCGCGCGGATCATGGTACAGCACAAACCCGCCGGTCTGGCGGTGCTGGTCACGCCGTGGAACTACCCGGCGGCGATGGGCACGCGCAAGATTGCTCCGGCGCTGGCGGCGGGCTGCGGCGTCATCATCAAACCGGCCTCGGAAACACCTCTGACCATGCTGGCGCTGATGCCCTTGCTCGAAGAGGCGGGCGTGCCGCCCGGTCTGGTCAACGTACTGCCCAGCAAACGCACCGGCGCGCTGGTCGATCACATGCTGCACGATCCGCGCGTGCGTGTGATCAGCTTTACCGGCTCAACCGGCGTGGGGCGCAAGTTATTGCACTCTGCCGCCGATCAGGTGCTGAAACCGGCCATGGAACTGGGCGGCAACGCGCCTGTCGTGGTGTTTGAAGACGCCGACATGGATACCGCCGTTGAGGGCACGATGCTGGCCAAGATGCGCAATCTGGGTGAGGCCTGCACCGCCGCCAACCGCATCTATGTGCATCAGGACATCGCCGCTGAGTTCACCCGCCGCCTGACCGCCGCGATGCGGGCGCTCAAGATGGGCGATGGCACCGACCCGACCGTCGATGTCGGCCCGCTGGTCAATGCCGACACGCGCGACAAGGTCGCGGGTTTTGTCGCCGACGCGGTGGCCAAGGGCGCGCAGATCGAATGCGGCGGCACCACGCCCGACGGTCCGGGTTATTTCTATCCGCCGACGGTGTTGTCCAACGTGCCGGAAACCGCCGATTGCGTGCGCGATGAGATCTTTGGCCCCGTCGCCGCAATCCAGACATTTGCCGATCAGGACGAGGTGATCCAGCGCGCCAATGACACCGAATACGGGCTGGTTGCCTATGTCTTTTCCGGCGACATGAAACGCGCGCTGCATGTTTGCGAACGGCTGGAATACGGCATGGTCGGGCTGAACCGGGGTCTGGTGTCTGATCCGGCAGCCCCGTTCGGTGGGGTCAAACAATCCGGCCTGGGTCGCGAAGGCGGACATGAAGGGATGCTTGAGTTCATGGAAACCCAATACATCTCGGCGGCGTGGTGATGGCGATGCGAGAGGTGATCGCCGCCCCGTCCGTCCGCGCCCTGGCTCTGGAAAAGGGCATAGATCTGAACGCACTGGCCCGCGATCTGGGCCGAACCACCATTGCGCGTGAGGATCTGGAACGCGGCCCACCCGCCGCCGCGCCGACGTCCGACACCTCTTATTGGCAGGTCGACCACGCGTCCTACGGCCCGGTCGAGACACAACCGATGAGCCGGTTTGCCCAGGTCTCCGCCGCGAACCTGTCAGCGGCAAATGCGCAAATCCCCCAAGTCACCCACCACGACCGCGCCGATGTTTCCGCCATCGAGAGCTTTCGCAAGAGCCTGAAACCAGAGGCAGAGGCGCGCGGCGTCAGGCTGACCGGGCTGGCATTTCACGTCATGGCGCTGGCGCGGGCGCTGCGGGACTATCCACGCTTTAACGCCTCACTGTCCGCCGATGGCAAGTCGCTGATCCTGAAAAACTATGTCCATATCGGCATTGCCGTCGATACCGAACATGGCCTGATGGTGCCGGTCCTGCGCGATGCGGGCAAAAAGGGGCTGTGGCAGATCGCGGAAGACATCGCCGATCTGGCCACCCGCGCACAAAGCCGCAAGATCGGACCGGATGAGATGGGCGGCGGGTCAATGACGATCACCAATCTGGGTGGCATCGGCGGCCGTGCCTTTACGCCCATCGTGAACCCGCCAGAGGTGGCAATCCTGGGCATCACCCGCACAGAGATGACGCCGCAATGGGACGGCACCGCGTTCCAGCCGGTGCCGATGGTGCCACTGGATCTGAGCTATGATCACCGCGTGATCAATGGCGCAGAGGCGGCTCGGTTTACCTCTCGCCTGTGTGCCCTGCTGGCGGACCCGCGCCGCCTGGTGATCTGACGCACATCACGACGCCGACCTACTGGTCGGCCTCGCACACCAACCGGCCACAGGCGCATCAGAACACCCAGACTTCGGGGGCGAAGTTTGCTGACTCTGCGATGGTCCCCGATCGCGCTTGCCACGTTCTGAATCGGACTGGCCTGATGCCCCTAAAGGCCGTCTTGCGGACTGGGCTGGCACGTCTGCGGCTGATGCGACTGATCTCGGTCAAGGCGGCTCTGGGATTGATGCCCATGATGGTCCGCATGAACTCACCCTCTTCACGCGCAGATTCACCCATAACACTCCGTCGATCCGGAGATAGACAGCCCTGTCCCCGGCCTTCGCGGACGTCCTTGGCATCTCAACGATGCTGACTCTGGTCGTCACACCCGCCATGTTGTCTCTGAGTGAGACAGAGGCGCGGCCGGCGCAGCCACCCCAGGCCATTGCCGCGCCACAGGCAACTTGAGGCGGTCCAGCAGATGCAGACACCCCTTGCGTTTACCACACGCGGCCTGACCAAGGTCTATGGCGAAGGGCGCTCTGCCGTCCACGCCCTGCGCGGTGTCGATCTGGAAATCCCGCAGGGTGAGATCGTCGTACTACTGGGCCCCTCCGGCTCCGGCAAATCAACCCTGCTGAACATCATCGGCGGACTGGACCGCGCGACCGACGGCACAGCCCATTTCCGCGATCAATCCCTGTCAGAGATGAGCGACGCGGAACTGACGCGCTACCGGCGCGACCACGTCGGTTTTGTGTTTCAGTTCTACAACCTGATGCCCAGCCTGACGGCGCAGGAGAACGTCGAACTGGTGACCGAAATCGCGGCCAACCCGATGGACCCGGACGCCGCCTTGGCGCTGGTTGGCCTGAAGGAACGCACCGACCACTTTCCGGCGCAACTGTCGGGCGGCGAACAACAGCGTGTCGCCATAGCGCGCGCCATCGCCAAACAGCCAGAGGTGCTGTTCTGCGATGAACCGACCGGCGCTCTGGACAGCACCACAGGCCGCGCCGTGCTCGAGGTGTTGCGGGACGTGAATGCGCGGCTCGGCTCGACCGTGCTGATGGTGACGCACAACGCCAACACCGCTGCCATGGCCGACCGGGTGATCCATTTCGCCGATGGCGGCATCCGCGAGGTTGTCCGCAACCCCACCAAGCTCAGCCCTTCGGAGATCGAGTGGTGAGCCCGCTGGACCACAAGCTGCTGCGCGATCTCTGGCGCATCAAAGGTCAGGCCATCGCCATCGGGGCGGTGATTGCCGTCGGCGTCATGATGCTGGTCATGATGACTGGCCTGACCTCCTCGCTGACCCAGACCCGAGACGCGTATTATGAACGCTACCGGCTGGCCGATGTCTTTGCGCCGGTCAGCCGCGCGCCGGAACGCCTTGGCAGCAGGCTGGCAGCGATCCCCGGCGTGGCCTCTGTGCAGACCCGCGTACAGGGCCGCGCGCTGATCGACCTGTCGGGGCAGGTTCTGCCGGTGCAGGCGCAGGCAATGTCCCTGCCAGACCGCGGGCGACCGGCGTTGAACGATGTCTATCTGACCGACGGGCGGATGCCGGCGGCGGGGCGTCCCGATGAAATCCTGTTGTTGCAGAGCTTTGCCGCCGCCCATGACCTGCGCCCCGGCGACAGCCTGCGCGCCACGATGAACGGCGCGCGGCGCAGCTTTGACATTGTCGGCCTCGCCCAAAGCCCCGAGTTTTTGTACATCACCGCCCCGGGAGAGTTGATCCCCGATGACGCCCGGTTCGGCGTGATCTGGATGAGCCGCGCAGGCCTGTCCGCCGCCTACGACATGTCGGGTGCCTTCAATGAGGCGCTGATCGGGCTGTCGCGCGGGGCCAGCGAACCGGCGGTCATGGCGGCCATCGACCGCGTGCTGACCGCCTACGGCGGGACCGGCGCCTATCCACTGGCAGATCAGACCTCAAACCGCTTTGTCTCGGAAGAGATCGCCGGGTTGGAGGCCGCCGCCACCGGCGTGCCGCCGATCTTTCTGATGGTCGCGGCCTTTCTGCTGTATATCGTGATCAGCCGCATCGTGCAGGCCGAACGCGGCCAGATCGGCCTGATGAAGGCGTTTGGCTATACCAACACAGAGGTCGGGGCCCATTACTTCAAGCTGGTGATAGCCATTGCGGTGGGCGGCGCGCTGGCCGGGTGTCTGGCGGGCATCGGCACAGGGCGCGCAATGGTCGGGTTATACACCACCTACTACAAGTTTCCCTTTCTGGTTTTCCAACTGGACCCGGCCTCGTTTGTGATCGGCGTCGCGGTCAGTATCCTGTCGGCCTCAGTCGGCGGGCTGCTGGTGTTGCGGCAGGTTTTTGCCCTGACACCCGCCGATGCGATGCGCACACCGACGCCGCCCGATTTCAGCCGCACGGGCCGGATGGGTCGGGCCATCGGCAGTGTTCTGGATCAACCCTCGCGCATGGTCATGCGCCGCATCACCCGGCAACCTGTCAGGATGGCGGGGGCGATGATCGGCATCGCCAGCGGCATGGCGCTGTCGGTGTCCATGATCACGATCTATGCGGGCTTCGATCAGACCATCGATCTGACCTTTTCCGTGGTCGACCGCAGCGATGTGACCGTCAGCTTTACCCACCCGGTCAGCGACAAGACCCTGTTCGAACTGGCCCGCCTGCCCGGCGTTCAGCGGGTGGAACCTGTCCGCAACGTGGCCGTCGTGTTGCGCAACGGCGTGAACAGCTATCGCGGCGCGCTGACCGGATTGCCGGAGAATCCGACACTGAACCGCGCACTGGATGACCGGATGCAGCCCATCGCCCTGCCCCAAGGCGGCGTTGTCCTGTCCCGCGTGCTGGCGGACATGCTGGACATCCAGCCCGGTGATACGCTGGGCGTCGATGTCCGCGAAGGCCGCCAACCGCTGTTGGACCTGCCCGTCTCCGGCATTGCGGAATCGCTGCTGGGCGCCCCGGCCTACATGGGGCTGGATGCACTCAACGCCGCCCTGCGGGAGCCGGGGCGCGTGTCGGGGGCCTATCTGATGATCGACGAGGCACAGGGGGACCCAATTTTTGCCGCCTTGCAGGACATGCCCACCGTTGCGGGCGTCAGCCTGAAATCGCAGGCACGCGATGCCTTTGTGACCTTGATGAACACCGGCGCGGGGGCGATCCGCTATGTGATGGGGGCGCTTGCCTTTGTCATCACCTTTGGCATTGTCTACAACGCCGCCCGCATCGCACTGGCCGAACGCGCCCGCGATCTGGCCAGCTTGCGAGTGATCGGTTTTAGCAAAGGGGAAACCGCTTTTGTGCTGCTCGGTGAGCTTGCGGTTGTGACCCTCGTCGCGCTGCCAGTGGGCGCGCTCATGGGCTACTACATGTCCTTCGGCATCGCCGCAGGCTTTTCGACCGACCTCTATCAAATCCCCGCCAACTTTGATCCTGTCAGCTATGGGCAGGCAACGCTGGTCGTGCTGACCGCTGCAGTGGTATCCGGCTGGCTGGTGAAACGCGATCTGGACCGCACCGACCTGATCCAAGCCCTCAAGACCCGGGAGTAACCAATGGCCAAAGCAAAGAAGCGGTCCCGCCTTGTGCTGACACTGATCACCGTCGCTTTGGTGGCGGGCGCCCTCACAGCGGCCTTCTGGCCCCGGCCGCTGCTGGTGGATCTGGGCACAGTGACCCGCGGCCCGATGCAGGTCACCATCGACGAAGAGGGCCGCACCCGCGTGGCAGAGGCCTATGTGGTCTCGACCCCGGTTGCCGGGCGGTTGCTGCGCGTTCAGGTCAATCCGGGCGATCCGGTTGTGCGCGGCAAGACAGTTGTGGCGCATATGCGCCCCTCAAATCCGTCCGCACTGGACGTGCGCACCCGCGAACAGGCACTGGCCGCCGTTCAGGCCGCCGAAGCGGCGCTGCGGGTGGCACGCGCCGATCTGAATGCGGCCATCGCCAACCGCGATCTGGCCAACTCGGAACTGTCGCGGACGGTACAATTGAACGAACGGCTGGTGGCCAGCGCCGCCGAACTGTATCTCGCCCGCCAGAACGCCCGCGTCGCCGAGGCCTCGGTCGAGACGTCAGAGGCGGCCATCTCCATGCGCGAGGCCGATCTGGCCAACGCCCGCGCCCAGTTGATCGGGTTTGACGATCAGGGGCTGGCGGCGGCGATCAACGGCAACGCAAGCGACGACATCCCGCTGCACGCGCCCGCCGACGGGCGCATTCTGCGCGTCATTCAACAAAGTGAAACAACCCTGCCCGCCGGGGCCGCCATCATGGAAATCGGCGACGTACACAGCGATCTGGAGGTGGTGGTAGAATTGATCTCATCCGATGCGGTGCAGATTGCAACGGGCGCGCCGGTGATCATCGACGACTGGGGCGGAGTGGCCCCCTTGCAAGGCGAAGTCCGCCGCATCGACCCCTTCGGCATTACCAAGTTCTCTGCCTTGGGGGTCGAAGAACAGCGCGTTCCCGTCACCGTCGCCCTGACGGACCCGTCAGAGATCCGCAGCGGCCTTGGCCACGGCTACCGCGTCGAGACGCGCATTGTCATCTGGAGCGATGAGGACGCGCTGAAAGTCCCGGCAAGCGCCCTGTTTCGTGCAAACGACGGCTGGGCGGTCTTTGTCATGCTCGATGGTGTGGCAGGGCGCCGAACCGTCGAGATCGGACGCAACAACGGCATCGACGCCGAAGTGCTTGGCGGCCTGAATGCCGGAGATCGGGTCGTCTTGTACCCCTCTGCCGCGATTGAGGACGGCGCATCCATCGCGCCCCGCAGCCTGGACTGACGGGACGGCCCGTTGGATCAGACTGGCGGTCAAAAGGGGCACCGGGCGCGCACCATCAAGAACAACACCTTCGACCCGGCCAACATCGCTGATCTGAACGACGTTGTCTGGATAAGGATGGGACCATAGTCCGGGGCGCCAATCTGTTTGAACGCGAAATGCGGGACCGGGCGACCCCGAAAAACCGCATCCTTTAGTGGCTCAACCGGGAACGCGTGTTCGTCACAAGGAACAAGCCTGCCCAAAGGCGCTTGTCCTGACCATTTTTTGCACGGACCCGGCCACTTTGGCCCCGGTTCAGGTGTCAGCGGACCGCGCGATCTGCTAACACCGGGCCCAACCTACGGGCCGTCTGTTGCGCCCGGCGCCATGGCAGGATTTTACCTTGTTTCGATTTCTCAGACCCCTCCTGTCCAAACCCAAACAAGACAGGCTGGCGCAGGCCATAGAGCGGTTGGACACATCTGCCGAAACATTCCGCCGCGCAGCCGAGGCCTGCGGCCCGCCCCATTCGCAACTGTTCTGGCAGCTTGCTGGGGCGACCGCTGATTTACGCACACGCATCGAAGCGGACCCACCCCAGATCACCCCGCTGAGAAAGCTCATCTTTTTCTTTATTCCCAAGATGGCCGAACTGTGTACCCGGTGGACCGGACTGGCCGCCATGAACCCGCTGACCGCCCCCGATCCGCGCGCGCTGGACGATTTCCAATCCTATCTGTCGTTGATCCGCGCCGCCGAACAAAGCTGTCTTTCGCAGCAATATGACGGGCTGCACGCCTCCATGGCGACGATGGAACAGCAAATGGCGCGGCACGGATCGTGACCCGCCCTGCTGACTTCTCGGACATGGCATTCTGCCATTCCTGGCGCAGCTATCAGGCCCGGCTGCTGGAAGAGATCGACGATCATCTCAAGGACGACAAACTGCATTTCGTGGCGGCCCCCGGCGCGGGCAAGACGGTGCTGGGGCTGGAAATCATCCGGCGTCTGGGGCGCAGGACGCTGATCCTTGCACCCAGCCTGCTGGTCCGCGACCAATGGATCGCCCGCCTTGTGACGGATTATCTGGGCGGCGCGGTACCGGACTGGATCAGCACCGACATCACTTCGGACGCGCCAGTGCGGGTCAGCACCTATCAGAACGTCCACACCAGCCGGACCAAATCGCTGCCGCCGTTTGATCTGCTCTGTCTGGATGAGGCACATCACCTGCGCCGGTCGTGGTGGAAAACCCTGACCCGGCTGGCAGAGCGGACCGGCTGCATGACCTTGTCGCTGACCGCCACGCCACCCTATGACGTCAACGCGTCCGAATGGAACAACTACACCGCCCTGTGCGGCCCGGTGGACGCAGAGATTTCGGTGCCGGAATTGGTGCGCAGCGGCGATCTGTGCCCGCATCAGGATCTGGTCTATCTGGCCCCCGCCGCCAACGGACGCGACTATCACGACAGTCTGGTGTCCGAACGCGCGCTGTTCGACGATCTGGCCGGGGACGACGCCCTGCTCGCAAGCCTGTCTGCCGATCCCTGGATTGTCGCGACGCAGACCCATGTCGCGGCCATTCTGGACAACCCCGTCCGCTTCAGTGCGATGCTGGTTTACCTGCGCCACAACGACCGCCCCGCGCCGCCCTATGCCAGACGGGTCTTGCAGGTCAACGATGCGGACTGGCCGGCGCTGGACTGGCACTGGCTGCTGACCCTGTTTCAGGAGTTCCCAACGGAAAAACTGCCGCCCACTGTCCTGACCCGTCTCAAGGGCGCAGGCGCGCTGCGCAATGACAGGTTGACCTTGCCGCCTCCGGCCTTTGCCGACCGTCTGCATCTGCTCAGGAACGATCAGGCCAAACTGGATGCAATGCCCGACATCTACGCCACCGAACGCGCTGCACGCGGTACAAGGCTGCGCATGGCGATCCTGCTGGACCGGATTGGCAAGACCAACCTGCGCCTGTCCGACGCGCCACCGGGCTTCAACACGCTTGGCGTGTTCCGGCATCTGCTGGACCACGTTGGCCAAACCCCGATGGCCGTACTGACCGGGCAATTTGCCATTCTCCCCGCCGCGCTTGGCAGCGGGCTGGAGGGGCGCACCGTTCCCGGCGTCCCCGGCTATGTCCTTGTCGGAGGCGCGCTGCATTCCGACGCCGTCAGCCGCGCGAACCGGGCGTTTTCCGCAGGCGATGTCGAGGTCATCATCGGCACGCAGTCCTTCCTTGGCCAAGGCTGGGATGCACCTGCCTTGAATGCGCTTGTGCTGGGGACGAACCTGAAAAGTTTTGTCGCCGTCAACCAGTTGCGCGGCCGGGCGCTGCGCACCTCATCAACGCAGCCCGACAAGACCGCGCATATCTGGCACATGGCCGTGGTGCCCGATCACCGGACCGAAGGCGACGACATCAACCGCCTGAAACGCCGCTTTGAGTGTTTCGTGCGGCTGGACCGGGACGCGCGCGCCATCCATTCGGATTTCGCTGTGGCCCAGACCGTCACTGACCAGAACGCCTTGGCCAAGACGCGCGCGGACACCGGCAGATCACTGGCGGATGAATGGCAGGCGGCGCTGAAGACTGACAGCGGACCCAAGGCGAAACTGACCACCCGCACGGTCCTGCCATCGCGGCAGCGGTTGCAGGCCCTGCCGGTTCCGGCCCTGTCATTCTGGGGCCGTCTGGCTGCCGAGTTTGGCCGCCCCCCATCGGTGTCACAGGCCCAAAGGGGGATCGAACGGCTCGCCAGGATGACAATCGCCAGCCTGTCAGAACTGGGCGACCTGCCGCCCGTGACCGCCGACCTGATCCCGCTTGTGGCATGGGACGGAACCACATGGCAGGTGGGGATCACCAGCACCTGCAAGCTGGACGAGGCGATCTTTCACGAAACGCTCCAGCAGATGTTCAACCCGGTGGACAGTCCGCGTTATGTGATCTCGGTGAAATCCGGACTGCTGCACAGCAATTTCCAGTATTTCGCCGTGCCGGACCGGTTTGGCTCTCACAAGGACCGCGCGCGCATCTTCTGGCGCAACTGGCAGGGCTATGTCGGGCGCGGCGCGTTGGTCTACACCCGCACGGTAGACGGACGGGGCGTGCTGCAAGCAGCCCGGATCAGCAGTTCCGGACGCCGCACATCCACCAGAACCAGATGGCAATGACCCGTTCAACCGGCTCAGGTTGGCTCACCGCCCCGCCGCATAGGCCTGCATCAGGCGCGGCGTCGCCCCCGCCCGCAGAACCCCGTCTGGCCCTCGTGCCACCGCCGTCAGCCGCCCCAGGGACCAAGGCTCTGCCTGCGTGACTTTGTGACCCCGACCCCGCAGGGCATCAATCGTGCCCGCGCCAAAGCCCGGCTCGACCATCAAGCCCCCCGGCTCTGACCCGCGCGGGTAAAAGCTGGCCTGCAAGTGTTTCGACAACACCAAAGGCGCGTCAATCGCCTCTTGCAGGTTCATCCCGTGATGCACCATCCGCAGCAGCAGGAACAATTGCCACTGGTCCTGACTGTCGCCGCCCGGTGTGCCAAAGGCCAGCCGCGTGCCATCGGGCGCGCGCGCCATCGACGGCGTCAGAGTCGTACGCGGTCGCCGCCCCGGTGCCAGCGTCGTCGGCAGCCCTTCGTCCAGCCAGAACATCTGCGCGCGGGTGTTCAGCGCCACGCCCAGCCCCGGCACCACCGGGTTCGATTGCAACCAGCCGCCAGAGGGCGTGGCCGACACCATGTTGCCCCAACGGTCCACCACATCCACATGCACCGTATCGCCTTCGCGGTTGTCCAGATGCGCCATGGTCGGCTCTCCGCCGCCTGCGCCCTTGCCCTTGGGCACTGCCCGCGCGGCGCGGGCCACAAACGCCTCTGCAAGGGTCTCTTGCCCCGGCACCAGACCCGGCCGTTGATCCATCGACGCCCAAGGACCGATCAGCCCGGCCCGCTCCCGGGCATAATCCCCGGACAGCAGATGTGCTGCGGGAATGTCAAAGAAATCGGGATCGCCGTAATAGGCCTCGCGGTCAGCAAAGGCGAGCTTCATCGCCTCGACCGCCAGATGTACAAAATCCGCGCCACGGGGATCGGTGTCGGCGATGCCCGTCTGGCTCAGCAGGTTCAGCGATTGCAACAGCGCGGGCCCCTGCGTCCAGAACCCGCCTTTCCAGATGTCCCAGCCGTGATAGCCGCCCTGCAAGGCCGGTTCGACCGTCGCCTGCCACCCGGCCATATCGGCCCCGGTCAGCACACCTTTGCGCCGCGCACCGGCGCCATCCATCACACAGGCGTCGCGCATGTAGTCGTCAATCGCCTCGGCCACGAACCCCTGCGAAAAGCTCCGTCGCGCCGCCTCGATCTGCGCCTCGCGGCCCGCGACCGCCTCAGCCTCTGTCAGCAGACGGGTCCAGAACGCCGCCAGATCCGGATTGCGGAACAACCTCCCCGCAACGGGCACATCGCCGCCGGGCAGCCAGACCGCCGCCGAGGTGGGCCATTCGGTGCGGAACAGATCGGCCTGATCGGCAATCACCCCCACGACACGCGCAAGGATCGGATGCCCGGCGTCGGCATAGTGGATCGCCGGTTCCAAAACGTCGCGCAGACGCTTTGTCCCGTGATCGCGCAGCATCACCATCCATGCGTCAAACGCCCCCGGTGTCACCGTCGCCAACAGGCCGGAACCGGGGATCAGATCCAGCCCCTGATCGCGGTAATGCGCAACGGTCGCCCCGGCGGGCGCTGTGCCCTGACCGC
>TARA_R100000789_G_scaffold72949_3_pt1 | contig 64313 bp, 48 predicted proteins | sample TARA_R100000789 | Tara Oceans TARA_R100000789 (sample SAMEA2623403) | marine metagenome | biome: marine biome (ENVO:00000447); feature: mesopelagic zone (ENVO:00000213); material: "saline water (ENVO:00002010), including plankton (ENVO:xxxxxxxx)" | depth 450 m
AACCTGCGTCAGTCCCGGCCCGCAGGTCACGGTCGCCACGCCCACCGTTGCGGATTTGCGCGCATAGGCCGTTGCCGCCGCCACAGCGCAGTGTTCGTGGCGCACATAGATCATCCGCGTGCCACGTTCGGACAATGCGGTGGCGAAATGCATGTTGGCATCGCCCAACAGGGCAAAGCAGGTATCGACACCTTCGGCTGCAAAGGTATCGGCGAGCGTTTCAAAGACGTGTTTAGGCATGGGTGGTCCTGTTCAGGGGGTCCAGACGCTGGCAGGTACAAGCACCTCGCCCCGCGCCAGTAACCGTGCGGTGCGCACAACGCCCGCCGACCGGATCGCAATGCCCGTGCCGCCGGGTTCGTGGTCCACGACTACCTCGAATGTGCCGGACGGATGTTCGATCCCGACGTTGACCGGCGATGGCAGCGTGCCAAGCCCCTCAGCAAGGCCATCGGCGACGGTGCCCGGAAGGATTGCGCAAGTGGCGATACATTGCGCGCCGGTGACAGCCATCGACGGATGCGCTGTCCAAGGCATGAAATAGCGTGCCGTCACTGTCCCGCCAAAGCGCGGTTTGGCCAGTAGGGCGATTTTGGGTGTGACGGACTTTGACACATCGCCAAGCCCCATCCTCTTGCCCGCCTCTAACCGTATCGCTTCGATTCGCTCGAAAAAAGCGCGGTTCTCATCGAGTTCCGTCTGGGTTTCGTACCCCGTCAGGCCAAAGTCCTCCGCACGTGCAAGCATCACTGGCACGGCCACGTCCATGCAGGTCACTACGATCCCATCGATTGTGTCGCGCAGGTTTCCCGTGGGCAATAAAGCGCCCGTGATCGACCCGACAGTTTCCATGAATCCAAGGCGGATCGGGGCGGCGGTGCCCGATACGCCCGCAATTTCACAGTCTCCCGCATAGGTGACCTTGCCGCCCGGAGTCTGGATCACCGCCTCGACTACGGCTCCAGTGTTGACAGCGTGGATCTTGACGGTTGTTTCTCCGTCCTTTGCTGGCACCAACCCCATCTCGATAGCGGCGGGACCGACCCCGACAAGGATGTTGCCACACGTCGGGCGGAAATCAACTTCGCGTTTTTCCACCGCGACCTGCGCAAAAAAATAGTCGATGTCGCAATCATCCCGCGCAGAGGGCGACAACATGGCCACCTTGGTGGTGACTGCGTTGCCGCCGCCGACCCCATCGATGTTGAGCGGATGCCCTGCACCACACACCGCCATGAGAACCTGTGACAGGGTGGCCTCATCGCGGGGCAGGTCGGCGCGTCGGAAATAGGGCCCGCGCGACGTGCCGCCGCGCAGGAAATGGTAGGGTATCGCAGTTTGAGTCATGATTAGCGCCTTACGTCAGAGGCCAAGGGAGATCGGCAAGCGTTTGCAGGTAGCCCGGCGGCAGATCACGTCCAAGCACCCAGGCCAGCCCGCAGATAAAGGCCAGACCCAGCGCCGACGCGAACAGCGTGCGGGGCCAGGTAAACCTGCCCCTGACACGGAAAAACGCGATCAGGAAAACCGTGAGCGCGATGATCAGCCCCACCGCAAAGGTCATCACCACAAGCGCGATGAACCAAGCAAGCGTAGACCAAAGGCCATGCGGGGCCTGGCCCTCGGCACCTTGCTCAAGATCGATGAAGACATCGTCGCTGGCCGGAGCGCGGGACATGCGCAGCAACAGGAACGCCCCGCCGATCAGCGTCACGATGCCGATGGTCAGCGGAAAGATCTTGTCCTGAAACCGCGAGACACCCCAAGCATCAAGGGACGAAATCGCGGCAAAGGCCACAAGCAGTCCAAGGAAGATGGCAGGCGCGGCCTTGGTTCCGGTGGGCGCATCAATGTTCTCGCGGATGTTCTTGGACGCGCGGATCCCGACGATGACGGACACAACAGTCAACAACAACAGCCCAATGGTGATCGGCGACAGGATGTAATCCCAGCCCGATTCAGCCGACCGGCGGAATCGCGCGGCGGCGATCTGATAGGCTTGATTGACGAAGATCTCTGTCTGGTTTGACAGCACGAAACCGATCAGGAATGCAGGCCGCGAAAAATCGAACCGGCGCAGCATGATGCCGATGATCCCGATAAACACCAGCGCGGCAAGGTCCAGCGCCGATTGGCGAGACTGGAACGCGGCAAAGGCGATGATCATGAACAGGTAAGGTGCGATGACGGTAAACCGGATCGTCGTCATCTTGGCGATGTATTTTGACAGCAGGATGCACAGACCCGCGCCGAACACATTGGCAAGCGCCAAGGACCAGACGATCGTATAGGTGATGTCGAGGTTGTTGCGCACCATTTGCGGCCCCGGCGTCATGTTCAGCAGCGCCAGACCCCCGAGGAAAATGGCCATCGAGCCAGATCCGGGAATGCCAAAGATCAGGGTGGGAACAAGGCCGCCGCCCTCCTTGGCGTTGTTTGAGCTTTCCGGAGCGATGACGCCGCGGATGTCGCCTTGTCCGAACTGACTGCGGTCCTTGGCCGTCTGCACGGCAGAGCCGTAGGCCAACCAATCGACCACCGATCCGCCAAGGCCCGGAATGACGCCGACCAGCACCCCGATTACCGCGCAACGCAGTGACAGCCACTTGTTCTGCCACCAGTCGCGCACGCCCTGACCCCAGCCGTCACCCAGCTTACCGCCCTCGGCGATGGCTTTGTCTTGCCGAAGGAGCGAGACGATTTCGGGCACGGCGTAGATACCGAGGCCGACAATCACCAACTGGAAACCATCGACGAGATAGGGCAGATCGTAGGTGGACAGGCGCAGGCTGCCGCCGGCCGGGGCCGCGCCGATGGTCCCGAACAAGATACCCGCGCCGGCCGCGACGACCCCTTTGAGAGGCACACGCCCAGCCAGAATCGCTACCATTGACAGGCCAAGGATCGTGATCATCAGCATTTCGGGCAGGCCAAAGGCCAAGATCAGCGGGCGAGCTATGAGAATGAAGAACGACAAGATGAGCGCGCCGAACAAACCGCCGAACAGTGACGAGGTAAAGGCCGCCGACAGCGCACGCGCGGCGTGGCCCTTTTTGGCCAAGGGAAAGCCATCAAGCACCGTGGCCTGACTGGCGGATGATCCGGGAATGCCCAACAACACAGAAGAAAACGTGTCCGAGGTCGGGATCACGGCAATCAAACCGATCATAAGCGCAAGGCCTGCAACCGGCTCCATTCCGTACATGAACGGCAACAACAGCGCGAGGCCCGCGATCCCGCCCAGACCGGGCAGCACACCGACGGACAGGCCCAGCAACACGCCGCACATTAGATAGAACAGCTGTTCAGGTTGGAAGATCAGCGCAAATGCCTGACCCATGTATGGCAGCGCTTCCAGGAATATTTCCACGGCGGGCTCCGCTGGCTTGAATGAACAAGGTCCCGCCCGAGGATGTCCCCGGACGGGTGGTCAGATCACGTCAGGACGGATCAGTTCATGGAGATGCCGTAATCTTCCATGAGCCAGTCGAGGACATATTTCTTGGCCTCAGGCGAAATCGCCGTGGCCTGTTTGGTGGCCTCGATGGCACCGCCCGCCACGAGCTGCGGGTAGACGCCCAACACCTCGGCTGCGGTGTCCATGAACCCCTCTGCGGTCACGATCGAACGCAGCGCCTCTGTATAGGTGTCGACGACATCCTGCGACGCCGACGACGGCAGGAAAATGGTCTTTTGGTTGGCGAAACCGGCAATGATGAACGCCTTGATAGCGTCCCATGCGACGCCTTCGGTTTCACATGCTGCGGTTGCCTCGCAGACTTCCTTGAACGACGGCATGTCGGGGAAGGTCGGGTCGCGCACGATATTGCCGGCATCGTCCAGCGCGCCCCAGCTGAAGATCGGCACAGCGAGGCCGTCGTCCACCAAAGGCTGTACATTGGCGAGATAGGCAGACGAGGTTTGATAGTCGATATTGGCTTCGCCACGTTCGAACATCAGGCGACCGTCACCGCGGCCTTCGACACCAAAGACAGGATCGACATCAAGGCCCAGCATCCGGAACGCGAGCAGCGGAACAAGGTCAAGCGTAGTGGCACCCTGGCTGCCGTAAAGATACACTTCGTCGCCCAGGTCATCCATGTCGCCGTCGAATTTTTCGGCGAGATCGGGAGGCAGATAAACCACACCGCCGGTCGCGGAGGCAAGGACGGGCTGCCAGTCCTGATATTCATAGCGCACGCGAGGATCGCCCAGCAGATACGGGAATTTGGTCGAACCGGAATCGCCAAAGATGGTCAGGCCATCGCCTTCGTCCTGCTGGCCCTGAAACCAGTTCGCGCCTTCGGTGGACCCGGCGCCGGGGCGGTAGCGGACCACCACGGTCGGATTGCCGGGCAGAGCATCTGAGAGCAGTGGGGCAAAGAAGTTGGCCCATTTCGCCGACCCGCCAGACTCAGAAAAAGGGATCGTGTATTCAATGGTCTTGCCAGAAAAGTCAGCGGCCAAGGCACCCTGAGCAGCAATGGCCACAATGGCCGCGGCGACGGTTGCGCCGAACGATGTTCGTTTCATGTAATCCTCCCGAATGGTATCTCTGCGCGTTTATGAGCGCGGAATTTTGGCCAGCGCACTGTTTGGCCGGCCTGATAACGATGCCAGCGGCCCCATCATAAAGCAATTCTATATTAGGAAAGCTTGGATGCAGAAAACTAATGGTTGGAGTTGCTTGGCGGTGGACGACAAGCCTTCGGAAAGTGTCGCCGAGACCTGGGTTCCGGCGGCACCTAGAGGGAGTCCTGAGACGTCCTGTGCCGTTCTGCGCCTAGAGGCGTTTGAGGATCGTGTCCGCGCGGGCATACAGATCGTCCGCGCCTGGATCTTCGCCCAGCGCCGCAATACGCCCCTGCCATTCTGCGGCCGCAGAGGCCATGCCGCCGCCCAGCCCCAGTTCATCTACCGTGACAGCCACCTCGACCATTTCGGCAGACCGCCGCGCACCGTGCACCATCATCCTTTCAAGATTATAGGCCCCGCGCTCACGCCAGTTGATATCGGGGTCCGACGCCTCGAGTGAGCCGATCACTTCCTCTTCGACCCCTGCGCGGCGTGCGGACAGGAAACACTCGGCTGTCAGCGCCTCCATTCCCTTGATCATGACCGATCGCAGCATTTTGATCGTCGAGGCGCGGCCCACGTCTGCGCCCATCTGGCGTGGACGCATGTCGAACGCCTTCAGAACGGCTTCGGCTACGTCGCTGTGGGGACCGGAAATCAAGAGAGGCACTTGGTGGCGTTTGGGATAAACCGGCGCCATGACGGCGACATCCACATAACGCCCGCCTGCTGCCTCAATCACTTCTGCCGACCGGCGTTTGGTGCCGGGTGAGCAAGAGTTGCAATCGAACCAGAGTGTACCGGCCGCAAGATGCGGCGCAGCGGCTTCGGTTGCGGCATGGGCCTGATCGGCGGTCACGACGCAAAACACCGCCTCGACACCTTCAAGGGTCGCGGCAAGCGTGTCGCGCCCATCGACGCCTTCGGCGGCGTAGCGATCAACCAATGTGGCCCGCGTTTCGGGAGAATCGGTCTTGATGTCATAGGCGCGCAGATCGGCGGGTCTGTCTGTGTTCCAGCCCGACGCGAAGGCTGTTCCCGCCTCGCCAAAGCCGACAAAGGCGACCCGGTCCGGGCGATTGGTTGGCGATGTCATTGTGTCCTCCCTGAGAAATATCTCACACTGTCATATCTCCCGGCATCAAAAGAGTGGACATGGTTTTTGCGGGGGGTGACGCCCGCAAGGGGTGCTGTGACTTTAAGGGGTTTGATACTTCGGACCGGATCGGCGCTGCTATTATGTGATCGCGCGAACTGGCTATCTGCATGGATGGTTGCCGGTCCGCCCGGTCTGGTGTCAGAAGCGAGACGTGAGCGGGGCAGCAGTGTACCGATTCAAGAGCTGCTTGAAAAAATGGTGCCTCAAGAGGGACTCGAACCCCCGACCTTGTCCTTACGAAGGACCTGCTCTACCAGCTGAGCTATTGAGGCAATGCGCGGGTCGTTTAGACTCAACCCTCGCCCTGATCAAGATGGAATCAGAGCAGTATACCGTCAGCCGCATCCGTCGTCGGAAAGCGGGAGGGCGTTGGGTTTGGACCCCGGATCGGATGCACACGTCCGCAAACGCGACTCGAAATCGTCACGCCAGCCGGCGGCGGGTCATTTTCCAAACCAAATCAAGGGGCTTGCGCGAAGGTGCGGATGCCTCAACTTCGGGGTGGGGGCATGGGTGATATCGCTTGAACTGCGAAGAAAACGGCTTGTCCCAAGGGCTAACAGCCTCTTTTGTGCAGCCAAATTCGCCCGGCTCATCAAGATTTTCGGAAAGCCCTCTGCGCGGTGTCGGCCTCAAGCACACAGGGCGTTAGCGATAACGGAAAGAAAATATTACCAATTTTGAGCGCAATCCCTAAACTAGACGCAGGACTACCCGAGGCACGAACCTCGGGAGTCCGTGAAGTCACGGGAGGACTGACATGACCAACAAGATCACGACGCGCCGCGCGGCGCTGCGCACTCTGGCGGGTGCTGGTGCGGCCACACTGGCCGCGCCGCATATCGCGGGCGCAGCCAGCCACACCAAGACCTGGAAGATCCAGACAAGCTGGCCCGGCGGCGCCGGTTTGCAGATTTTCAAGGACTGGTGCGGATCGATCGAGGAAAAGACTGGCGGAGAACTGGCGTTTCAACCCTTTGGCGCCAATGACGTTGTAGGTGACTTTCAGTTGTTCGACGCGGTCAAGAACGGCGTTCTGGACGCTGTGAACCCGTTTACCATTTATGCGCAGGGCATCATTCCTGCGGCCACATTCCTGACTTCGATCCCGCTGGGTCTGCGGAACCCGCATGAGTTCGACGTCTTTTACTATGGCCTCGGCGGTATCGACATCGCGCGCGAACTGTACGCGGCCCAAGGCATGCATTTCGTCGGTCCGGTTCACCACGGCCCGAACATCATCCACTCCAAGGTGCCAATCCGATCTATCGACGACTTTGCGGGCCGCAAGATGCGCCTGCCCGGTGGCATGGTTGCAGAGATCTTTACCCAGATCGGTGCGGAAACCACCGTTTTGCCGGGATCCGAGATTTTCCCGGCGCTGGAAAAGGGCACCATCGACGTGGCCGACTATGTCGGTCCGGCGGTGAACTACGCACTCGGCTTTAGCCAGGTCACCGACTACATCGTCATGGGCCCTCCGGGTTTCATGTCGCTGTACCAGCCCGTCGACATCATGGACATCACGGTGGGCAAGGCCGCGTGGGACGCGCTGTCACCGCAGATGCAGCAGTTCGTCGAGATGGAAACCCACGTCTATTCCGACATGCACCACGCCGCGATCCAGAAGGCCGACCAAGAGGCTTGGGGCAAGTTCGAGGCCGACGGCACCGAGGTCACGCGCCTGACACAGGACGACGTGGAACTGATGACTGAGGTCGCGGTGCCAATCTGGTACGACTACGCCAACCGCGACCCGCAGGCCGCGCGCGTGTTCAAGATCCAGCTGGATTACATGATGTCCGGCTCTTTGGGCTATGTTGATCCTGCTCTGACTCAGGGTCTGGAACTTAAACTCTAAGCGGTCGCTCAGAACCGGATTGACCGCCCGGTGCCACTGGCACCGGGCGCTTTCACTCGCCTTCAAACTGCAAGGACCGCAAATGCCTAGCCTCAGCTTCACGCTGCCGCATTGGCTCTACTGGGTGGGACTGATCGTCTTTCCCATCGTCGCGATGATCCTGTCGCGCCGACCCCAGAGGGCCGAAAAACGTTACACGCTGCCGCTGGCCTATATGATCGCCGTCACCGGCGGCATCATCGGGCTACACCGCCTATACCTCAAGAACATGCTGGGGCTGGTCTATATCCCGATCTTTCTGTTCATCCTGTACGCCAACGGACAGACACAGGACGCGCGCACCATTCTGTCGAACCATGAAAACCAGTTGCGCGTGGCGCAGCGGGTAATCGACCGGGAAGAGAGCCGTGTCACAGACGCCCGCGCCGGACTGGCCGACATGCAGGCCGCCATCGACGCCGCCGAAGAGGGCAGTTTCGCCAGACGCAGCGCAGAAAAACGGCTGGAACGCGCGCAGGACACCGTTTCCAAGGGCGAGGTGCGCCTGACAGAGGCGCGCGCCACCTTGATAGAGGCGCAGCCGCTGCGTGATCAGGCTGCCGCCACCCGTGCCAATTGGGACAACGCCGCGGGCTATGCGCTGTATGCCATCATCGCGCTCTTGTTGATCGATTTTGTCCTGCTGCCCGGCATGGTGCGCCGGGCGAATGACAACCTGCCCGCGCATGAGGAACTGACAGAAGCCGAAAAGGCCCTGCGCGCCGCCGAGGCCGAAGAGGGGCCAAAACATGACCGCGACTATGCGGAAAACTGGATCGACCGGCTGTCGCTGTTCTGCGGTGAATTCGTCGCCTACTGGGCGGTGATCGCGGTCTTTGTCTACTACTATGAGGTTATCGCGCGATACGTCTTCGGCTCGCCGACCAACTGGGCGCATGAGGCGATGTACCTGATGTTCGGTATGCAATACCTGATCGCCGGGGCCTACGCGATGCTGACCGAAAGCCATGTGCGCGTCGACATCTTTTATGCCCCGCTGAGCAGGCCGAAAAAGGCATGGGTCGATCTGCTGACCTCGGTCTTTTTCTTCATCTTTGCCGGTACGCTGCTGGTCACCTCGTGGATCTTTGCCATGGACGCCGTTGCGGTGCCGTCGGGCAACTCCATCGTGTCCGACTGGGCGCGCGGGGAAATCAGTCTGGGCGAGATGTTTGCAGGTTTCGGAACCAGCCAGTGGACCGACCCGAATATTCGCTGGGGTGAGATCAGCTTTAACGAATGGGAGGTGCCGCTATGGCCGATGAAATGGGTCATGGTGATTGGTGGGCTTTTGCTGGTGCTGCAAGGCGTCTCGAAGGTCTCAAAAGACATCCGTGAAATCGCGCGGGGGAACTGAGGCATGGGTATTGAAATCGGAATTGAGTGGCTGACGCTCATCATGTTCGGCAGCCTTTTGGCGCTGCTCATGGCGGGCCTGCCACTGGCCTTTGTCACTGGGGGGCTGGCCTGTGTGTTCCTGTTTGTGCTGGGCGATGCACGGGCGCTGAATATCGTGCCCAGCCGTATCTTCCCACTGATGACCAACTATCAGCTTTCGGCGATCCCGCTGTTCATCTTTATGGCGGCGATGCTCGAAAGAGCGGGGATCATCAACGACATGTTCGATGTGATCTACAAGGTGCTTGGCGGGGTAAAGGGCGGTCTGGCCTCGGCCACGATCATCGCCTCGACGATCCTTGCGGCCATGGTGGGCGTAATTGGTGCCGCGGTTGTGACCATGGGCATCATCGCCCTGCCGGCCATGCTGAAACGCCACTACGATCCCAAGATTGCAATGGGGTCGATCATGGCGGGCGGCACTTTGGGTATCCTGATCCCGCCGTCGATCTTGGCGATCATCTACGCCGTTGTGGCCGAACAATCGGTGGGCGAGCTGTTCATCGGTGCCGTGATCCCCGGCCTGATGCTGTCGGGTATGTACATCGCCTATGTCACGCTGCGCTGCTACATCAATCCCAGCCTTGGCCCTGCCATCCCGGTTGAAGAGCGTATCTCCAACCCCGAAAAGCTGAAACTTGTCGGCAAGATGGCCGCGCCGATCACGCTGGTTGTCGTCGTGTTGGGTATCATCTTTTCCGGCGTCGCCACCCCGGTAGAGGCAGCGGGCATCGGCACCTTTGGGGCCTTCATCGTTGCCGCCATCCACCGCAAGCTGGACTGGCCCACGGTGCGTGAGGCCTGCACCACCACGCTAAAGGCCAGCGCAATGGTCATCTGGATCATGTTCGGCGCCACGATCTTTGTCGGGCTTTATGTGCTGGAGGGTGGTCAGCAGTTTGTTCAGGACGCGCTGGCGGCCACGGGGCTGGGTCCATGGGGTGTCCTGATCCTGATGCAGATCCTGCTGGTGGTCTTGGGAATGTTTCTGGACTGGGTCGGTATCCTGCTGCTCTGCGTGCCGATCTTTGTACCAATTATCAAGGCGTTGGGCGCGGCGGCCTTTGGACTGAACAACCCCGAGGATCTGGTGCTGTGGTTTGGTGTTCTCTACCTTGTGAACATGCAGATGTCGTTCCTGTCGCCGCCCTTTGGCTATGCGCTGTTCTACCTGCGCGGCGTAGCGCCGGATCACATCCCGATGACCGATATCTTCAAATCGGCGCTGCCGTTTCTGGCGTTGCAGATAGTGGGACTGGTTCTGTGTATGGTCTTTCCTGAGATCATCACATGGTTGCCGAATCTGGTTTACGGCTGACGTGCAACAGAAAGGGCCGCGCCAATGCGGGGCCCTTTCCGATTTTCCGCCTGCGCTGGACTATCGAAAATGGCGGACAAGGCGCAAAGTCAATGCGTTGACGAGGGCCAACTGAAACGGGCGCTTTTCCAGCCCTTCCATGTGCCTTATCCCTGCGGCAGGGCGCGATCACAAATGCCCCGCCCCTGAACAGACCGTTCGACCACCCACCCATCAGCCGCGCCCCGCATGGCACTGCGACGACGAAAGGCCCCGATGCCCGAACTGCCAACAGACATCCCGGGTTATGGCCCTCTGCTTCCGCATCGTGCCACCCGTAAAGGCGGCGCACGTCGGTCCAAGCTGTTGCCCGATCTTGACGCGGCAATCGCAGCCTGTGACTTGCGCGACGGCGCAACCGTTTCCTTTCACCATCACCTGCGCAACGGCGACGGCGTGCTGAACATGGTGATGGAGGCCTTGGCGCGGCGCGGCCTGCGCGATCTGCACATTGCAGCCAGTTCAATCTTTCCCGTCCATGCGCCGCTGATCGACCACATCCGCAATGGCACCGTCAGCCGAATCTCCACTGCTTTCATGTCCGGCCCTGTGGGAGAGGCGATCTCACGCGGGGTTTTGCCCACTCCGGTCACTCTGCAGACGCACGGAGGCCGGGCGCGGGCGTTGGACCTGCGCGAATTGCCCGTCGACGTGGCATTTGTCGCGGCCCCGGCGGCGGATGACATGGGCAATCTGTCTGGCAGCACTGGGCCAACCGCCTGCGGAACACTGGGCTATCCAATGGTCGATGTCGGTGTCGCGCGTCACATCGTTGCCGTGACCGATACCTTGATGCCCTACCCGGTGCCCGCCATCGACATCCCGCAGACCTGCGTGACCCATGTTGTGCAGGTGGCCCATATCGGTGACGCTGCCGGGATCGCCTCTGGTACCACCCGGCCCGCCAACGATCCGGTTAGCCTGTCCATCGCCGACACCGCCGCGCAAGTCATCGCCGCCAGCGGGCTGCTGCAAGAGGGGGTTTCCTTTCAGACCGGGGCTGGTGGGGCGTCTTTGGCCACGGCGGCGGCGGTGGGTCGGGAAATGGCGGCGCGCGGAGTGACGGGCAGTTTCTGTTCCGGCGGCATCACCGGCTTTCACGTCCAGATGCTGAACGACGGGCTGTTTCGTGGGCTTCTAGATGTGCAGTGCTTCGATCTGGAGGCCGTGCGATCCTACCGCGACGATCCCCGGCATCAAAGCATGTCCGCCGCCGCCTATGCCGGTCCACATGTGGGGGGCGCGGTGGTGGACCGCGTGGATGCTGTGGTGCTGGGCGCGGCTGAGGTGGACCTGAATTTCAACGTCAACGTGACCACGCGGGCGGGGGGCATCATCATCGGCGGGTCGGGCGGCCATGCGGATACCGCCGCCGGGTCCAAATTGGCCGTTGTCACCACCCGCCTGACCGCCGCCGGGTTTGCCAAGTTGGTTCCGCAGGTCGGCACACTGACCACGCCGGGCGCGACCATCGACGTAGTGGTGACAGAGGCCGGGCTGGCCGTGAACCCGGCGCGCACGGATCTGGCCGAGCGCCTGATCAGCGCGGGGCTGCGCGTTCGGGACATGGCGGATCTTGTGGCCGAGGCGGCCCGTGCCGCGACCCGCCCCACGCCGCCGCGCGCACTGGGGCGCATCGTGGCCGTTTGCGAATACCGGGATGGTAGCGTGACCGACGTTGTCCGCGCCGCCCCCTCTGAAACGTGACCGCTGCGGGTCACTCGGCACTGGAACTCGGCGTTGAATTCGCGACAATCAATCGGGACGGATCAATTACAGACCCCCGCACAGGCCGGACTTGGACCGGGCCAAGGCGCGGCGTGCAACAGGGAAAGAGGATTCAGGATGACCAATCACATCCAACGCAGCTGGCTGGGCGGTTTTATGGCCTTGTCACTGATGGTGCCGATGACAGGCATGGCGCAGGAGACTCCTCTGGCGGTCGACACGATGCGATTGCAGGCGCAAAGGATGGTGACCACCGATACCTTCTTTGGCACAGTTCAGGCGACCGCCATGGTCGGCCTGTCCTACGAGGCGCGCGGCTGTGTTGTCGAAGTGTCCGAACAGGCCAAGCGTGACCGCGTCGCCACAGCCGGACAGGTGTTGGTGCGGCTGGATGGCAAGCGGTCCCTGCTGGCGCTGCGCACCGCCGAATCGCGATTGGCAGAGTTGGGGGCCCAGATCGAAGAGCGCGAACTGGACATCGTCTCTGCCGCTGCCGACGACAAGCGCCGGCAGCAGGAACTGGACCTGACCACCGCCGAATACGAACGCAACAGCACCATGCTGGGGCGCGGTCTGATCAATGAAACCACAATGGAAGGCGTCGAGCGCCGCTTCATGGAGGCGCGTTTTGCCGCCGACCGGGCGCAAGAGGCCATCGCCACCGCCCGGGCCGCCAAGCGCCGCGCCCAGATCGCGCTGGAAATTGGTGAACTGGAGCTGCAAACTGCGCAGTTGAGCCATGACATGTTGGTGCTGACCGCGCCGATCGACGGTGTTCTGGTGGGGTTTGAGACCAATGTCGGCGATTGTGTGCAAGAGGGGGAGCGCGCCGCGCAGATCTATGCGCCCAGCCAGAAATCGGTCGATGTTTTCATCCTGATCCGCCGCCTGTCCGCCAGCGGTCCGAACGGCATCGCCGAAGGGTCCGAAGTGCGCATCACCCGCGTCAACGACCAGACCTGCGGCGGCACGATCACCCGTTTCGACACTGAGGCCGATCTGGAAAACCAGTTCGTCAAGGCAACGATCGAGGTCGACGAAACCTGCGCGCCAGGCCTGTTCCTGAACGAGGCGGTCGAGGTAGAGGCGATGATGGGTGCGGGCGAAGACACCTTTGAGATTCCCACCTCTGCTCTGACCGGCGGCGACACTGTCTATCTGGTGAATGAGGACGGTCTGGTGCTGGAAGAGGTGGCCGCCGAGATCCTGCAATCCGGACTGAGCCAGACCATCGCGCGCATTCCCGCGGCCTCTGGACGGCTGTTGGTCAGCGATGCCCGGACCGGGCTGGCGGCGGGTCAAACCGTTTCGCTGGAGTGAATTTGCGGGCGGGCGGTCAATCGATCACGCCGCCCGCGCCAAACCTGTCAGGTCAGGTCAACGCCGCGTGTGGCGGCGAACAAAAAGGACTCCAGATCCTCTGTGTTGATCGGTTTGGTCATCAGGCCAACCTGAGCCGCATCACACAACAGGTGCAGTTCGTTTGACCGGTTCGCCGACATGAGTCGCGCCGGAAGCTGGGCATCACGCGCGCGCAACTGGCGCACCAACGACAGTCCGTCCTGTTTGCCATCCCCAAGATTGTAGTCGACCAATAGCGCGTCGGGCAGGATGCCAAGATCGTTCAGCAACGCATCCGCCTCTTCGGCGTTAGAGGCGTCCAGAACGCTGCCGCCCCAGCGTTCGATCAACAGGCTCAGCGCGCGGCGCAATTCATTGTCGTTTTCGACCAGCAGGACTATCAATCCGGTGTCGCGCAGCCGCTGGCGGGCGGCGGGGCTTCTCTTGAGGATGGGCACCTCTTCAGGGCCGTTCACCCGCTGTGCGCTGAAAAAGAACCGGGTGCCCTGCCCGACAGTAGACTGCACCCCCAAGGGGTGCCGCAACTGGTCACAGGCGCGTTCCACGATGGCAAGGCCCAACCCCAGCCCCTCGTTCACACTGCTGTTACGATCCAGCCGCTCAAACTCGCGAAAGATCCGTTCCTGATCGGCCTCAGCAATGCCGGGCCCGGTGTCCCAGACCTCAAACCGCAAAGAGCTGCCCTGTCGCCGTGTGCCCACCAGAACGCGGCCCGTCGTGGTGTACCGGATGGCGTTGGCGATCAGGTTTTGCAGGATGCGACGCAGGAAACCGGGGTCGCTGGCCACGCTGCCGGTGGTCGGAACAACCCGCAGATCCAACCCCTTGAGCGCGGCCATCGGTGCAAATTCATCGCGCAGGGCGGTCAGCAATTGCCGCACGGATACCGCCGTGATGTCCAGGCTTGCCGCGCCTGAATCCAGCTTTGAGATATCCAGCAACGCGTCGATGATGTTTTCGACGCTGCCCAACGCGCTCAGCGCCTTTTCGGCGGCCTGTACCGTCTCGCCACTCTCGCCGCTTTCAGAAACGGCAGCGACATACAGCTTGGCCGCCGACAGCGGCTGCAACAGGTCATGGCTGGCGGCGGCCACAAACCGCGACTTTGACGAATTTGCCCGTTCTGCTGTGACAAGCGCATCTTCCAGTTCCAGCGTGCGCTCCATCACCCGCCGTTCCAGCAGTTCGTTTGCCTCGGCCAGCGCCCGCGTGGCCTGCCGTTCCACCGACACGTCGGTAAAGGAAATCACAAAGCCCCGGTCGGGCATTTCCTGGGCAAAGACGTCCAGCGTGGTGTCTGGCTCTGCGCGGATCTCAAACCGCAATGGACGGCGATCCCGGTCCTGATGTGCCCAGTCGCGCAGACCTCGAGAGCTTACCACATCAGAAACAAATCGCGGCTCCAGAAGATCCACCAGTCGGTCAAAATCGACCCCCAACCGCAGCGATACGACTGGTACTGTCAGCATCTCTCCGATGCGGTCGTTCCACCCCACCAGCCGCGCGTTTGCATCAAAGATACACACCCCCTGATTGAGGTGATCCAGTGTCGCCCGCAGCATGCGTGCCTGACTGTCCAGCAGCTTGCCGCGCTCTTGCCGTTCCAGTCGCATGATGTCGGTCACGTCGGTCTGCAAGACCACAGTGCCGCCATCGGGCGTGCGATGTTCGCTGACCTGCAACCAGCGGTCCCAGATCAGGCTGACGTTGAAAATGGCGTGCAGATCCTTATGCCGCTTGAGCCGCTGTTCGGCCCATTGCGCGGGCGTCACGAGATTGGGCAGTTGCAAGAACCGGCTTTCGCTGATCGCCGTCACATAGTCGTCGAACGGCAATCCCTCTGACAGGCATGGCTGGACATCGTGCAACGGCAGGGTGAACCGGCTGTTCCACATCACCAAACGGTCATTGCTGTCAAACAGGCCAAAGCCTTCCTGAACCGCTTCGATCGCATTGGCCAGGTTTTTGCGCGCGTGTTCCGCCTCATGTTTGGCGCGGGCCAGCGCGGCGTTGGACTGGTTCAGCAGATCCAGAGTGTATTCCAGATCGCGGGTGCGCTGACGGACCTGATCCTCCAGCATTGCGGCGCGCTCGAACTGGGCATAGGCCGCGCCAGTCTGGTCGGTGTCCTGCTCAACCCGACGCATCAGCGCCTCACTGATGCGCAGCAGCTTTTCGTTTTGCCGTTCGACCGGGTCTGTCGGGTCGATCAGGTAGTGGGTCATTTCTGTTGTCACGGGTCCTCGGGTGCGTAAAAGGCGACACCGGTCATGGTCTGGTTGACGTGCATGCCGTTGATCTGTTCCCCGTAGGTGGAAAACCCGGTCACCTTGTGCCGCGCCAGCACCTCGTCCAGCGGGCGCTTGAGCTGTCTTTTCTCTGCCTCGATGCGGCGCAGGATGCAGTCACAGGCAAGGATCGCTGCCGGTGGGGTATCACTGGCCAGAGCGGCAAGCTGTTGGTCGAGGTGCTCGACAATATGCGCCGCCTCGGCCAACGTCAGCACCAGTCCCTCGTCGATGGCGGAAAAGAATTCCAGCGCGCCATCGTCTGTCACCCGCTTAATGGCGCGGACGTGGTGGCTCCCGCCCAGTCGCACGACCATCGGGTTGTCGGCAAAGGTAAAGGTGTCGATCTGGTGCGTGTCTTTGCCCAACAAGCGGCCCAATTCCCGCGCGGCGGGTTCTGCGTTGATCTCATAGACCAGCCGACGTGACGGATCGGCCCGTGTCACCACCATGCGCAAATCGGTCGGTGTGAAATGGTTGACGCTGAACACCCGCAGGCGGCAGCGGCTGCGCACCACGGCCATCACTGCTGCCCTTTCGTAGCAAACGCCGTCGAGCGCCACAAAGGTATGTTCAAACCGGACACCGTCGCCCGCCGATCCGCCAAACAATTGCGTCGGGCCCAGCCCTGCGGCCAGCGAAGAGGCCAGCCGATCCTCTTGCATCGACAGCCCGTCGACCATGAGAAAGGCGAACTCGTGCTCCATGTCCGCCGCCCGTTGGGACAGGGCGGCCCGGGCGCGGATCGTCTGCTGGGTCAGGTCATCGCCGGACAGTTCATCCAGATTGCCGAACAGCAGCACCTCGGCCTCAAAGAAATCTTCTGGCAGCGCGATGGCCAACACGGAATCCTCAGCATAGCCGCTACCCATGGCGATTTCGCCTGCGGTAGTACAGGCCATAACCGGGGCCGCGCCGAACCGGGTCTGTGCCTCGGCCAGCAGCCGTTCAAAAGGCGCTGCCGGGCTGCAAAAGATCATCACCAGCGAAAATGGCCCTGTGCCAAGGCCCTTGTCCAACTGGTCAATCAGGTCCGGAGCATCGCAATCGACGCAAGCAGTCCGCAGAATGGCGTCACTGTCGACACCTCCCGCGGACGGAGAGGGTGGTCCGTCCATCGGGTCTCCTCCCATGTGGTCTGTAGATTTTCGAACAGACTACGGAGTGTCCGGGCCCCTTGGCAAGAGGTTCGAAAAACTGGCCTCGCCCGCGATCAGCACCGCCTGAGTGCGGCTCTGGACCCCCAGCTTGCGCATGATGGCGGTGACATGCGCCTTGACCGTGGTTTCGGCGATCGACAGGTCATAGGCGATCTGCTTGTTCAGCTTGCCCTCGCAGATCAATTGCAGGATGCGCGCCTGTTGGTTGGTCAGCGTCGACAGCCGCGCCACCGCGTCCTCTCCGGCGTCCGCTGACTGCCCGGCATCGGCCACGTCAACAAATCCCTCTGGCAGGAACACCTCATCCCGCACCAGCGCGTCAAAGGCCTGTCGAAAGACGCCGCGCTGGCTGTGTTTGGGGACAAAGCCGTTGGCCCCGGCCCGCATGACAGAGCTGACCATGCGGTTGTCCGCCATGGAGGACACCACCACCAGCGGCGTCGTTCCGGCCGCAGTCCTGAGACGGATCAACCCGTCCAACCCGTTCACATCGGGCAGGTTCAGGTCCAGCACGATCACATCCGGTGCAGCGCCTTCGGCCAGCGCGTCCAATGCGTCCGACAACAAGCTGGCGGTTTCAATGTCTTCGATCCCGGCCACGGTCTTCAACGTCATTGCCAGCGCGTCGCAAAACAGCGGGTGGTCGTCGACGATCAGCGCAGAGGCGAAATGCCGCTGAGGCTCAATCTGTGCCATCACTGTGCTCCTCATCAACCCATCCTTTGTTGGTATACCATTCGATCCTAGCAAAGCACCACAAACCGCGAACCTGTCCTAAGGTCTTAGAGCATTCAGCCCGGCAGATGCCCGGCCAAATACCGCTGTGACGCGGGCAAACCCGTCCGCGTTGTAACCAGCGACCCTTGACGGGGCTCAAATCAATTGAGAACAGTTCAGGCTGTGTGTTCTGCGCCACGGGCACCAAAGCGGTGTCCAGTCGGCGCGCAGCGTCTGCCTGCAAGAGGTCAGCCCCTGTTTTCCTTTCGGAGTGTTCCATGAAATTTCGCTTTCCGATCGTCATCATTGATGAGGACTTTCGTTCTGACAACTCCTCGGGGCTGGGTATCCGCGCGGTCGCGCAGGCCATAGAGGCCGAAGGCTTTGAGGTGCTGGGTACAACCAGCTACGGCGACCTGTCGCAATTCGCCCAGCAGCAATCGCGTGCCAGCGCCTTTGTCTTGTCCATCGACGATGAAGAGTTCACTCCGGGTCCGGATCTGGACCCGGCGGTCGTCAAGCTGCGTGATTTCATCGAAGAAGTGCGGTGGAAGAACGAAGACGTGCCGATCTATATCTACGGCGAGACCAAGACGAGCCGCCATTTGCCCAACGACATCCTGCGGGAGCTGCACGGCTTTATCCACATGTTCGAGGACACGCCGGAGTTTGTCGCCCGCCACATCATCCGCGACGCCAAGGCCTATCTAGAAGGCATCCAGCCGCCATTCTTCAAGGCGCTGCTGGATTACGCCGAAGACGGGTCATACTCGTGGCATTGTCCGGGGCATTCTGGCGGTGTGGCCTTTCTGAAAAGCCCGATCGGCCAGATGTATCACCAGTTCTACGGCGAAAACATGCTGCGCGCGGATGTGTGCAATTCGGTCGAGGAACTGGGCCAGTTGCTGGACCACAACGGCGCCATCGGCGCCTCGGAACGCAACGCGGCGCGGATCTTCAACGCTGACCACTGCTTCTTTGTGACCAACGGCACAAGCACCTCGAACAAGATGGTCTGGCACCATACGGTCGCCCCCGGCGACGTGGTGGTGGTGGACCGCAACTGCCACAAATCCATCCTCCACAGCATCATCATGACCGGGGCCATTCCGGTCTTCATGAAACCGACGCGCAACCACTATGGTATCATCGGCCCGATCCCGAAATCAGAGTTCCAGATCGAGGCGATCAAGGAAAAGATCCGCGCCAACCCGCTGCTGGCGCATGTTGATGCGGATACCGTCAAACCGCGCATCATCACCTTGACGCAGTCGACCTATGACGGCGTTCTGTACAATACCGAAACCATCAAGGACCTGCTGGACGGCTACGTCGAGAACCTGCATTTCGATGAGGCATGGCTGCCGCACGCTGCGTTTCATCCGTTCTACGGCAACTTTCACGCAATGGGCCGCAACCGTACGCGGCCGGGCCATTCGGTGACCTATGCCACCCAGTCCATTCACAAACTGTTGGCCGGGATCAGTCAGGCCAGCCACGTTCTGGTTCAAGATAGTCAGGATACCAAACTGGACCGCCACCTGTTCAATGAGGCGTACCTGATGCACACCAGCACCAGCCCGCAGTACAGCATCATCGCCAGCTGCGATGTGGCGGCGGCGATGATGGAACCACCGGGGGGCCGCGCGCTGGTTGAGGAAAGCATCCTCGAGTCGCTCGATTTCCGCCGCGCCATGCGCAAGGTCGATGATGAATACGGTGCGAACGACTGGTGGTTTCAGGTCTGGGGACCGGAAAAACTGGATGACGAAGGCGTGGACGATCCCGGCAACTGGGTGCTCAAGAAAACCGATGCGGACGGGGTGCAGGCCTCGGACGGAGAGGAATCCTGGCACGCATTCGGTGACATGGCGCCGGGGTTCAACATGCTGGACCCGATCAAATCGACCATTATCACGCCCGGCCTGAACCTTGACGGTCGGTTTGAAGAAACGGGCATTCCGGCGTCCATCGTTACCAAATATCTGGCCGAACATGGCGTTGTGGTGGAAAAAACCGGCCTCTACAGCTTTTTCATCATGTTCACGATCGGGATCACCAAGGGGCGCTGGAACTCGCTGTTGACCGAGTTGCAGCAGTTCAAGGACGACTACGACAAGAACCAGCACATGTGGCGCTGCATGCCCGAATTCTGCGCCAAACACCCGAACTATGAGGGCATGGGCCTGCGCGATCTGTGTCAGCATGTGCATTCGCTCTATGCGAAATACGGCGTCGCGATCCTGTCGACAGAGATGTATCTCAGCGACCTGACCCCGGCGATGAAGCCCACAGATGCGTTTTCACATATCGCCGCGCGGTCGACCCAGCGGGTTCCGATTGATGACCTTGAAGGCCGCATCACAACCAGCCTTGTGACCCCCTATCCGCCGGGCATCCCGCTGCTGATCCCGGGTGAAGTGTTCAACAGGAAGATCGTCGAATACCTTAAGTTCAACCGGACCTTTGCGCAGGAATGTCCGGGGTTTGAGACGGATATTCACGGCCTTGTGCAGGAAAAGGACGAAAACGGACGCCTGCAATACTTTGCCGACTGCGTGGCAGAGGGGTCGGGGCCCGACGCGTCAGGCTGATAGCCACTGTTTCAGATGGGCAGCCTCTGGCAGCCCGCCTGAATGCACCATCCTACCGTCCACCGAAACGGCGGGGGTCGACATGACGCCCGCCATCGCCATGGATTTCGGGTCCGATACCTTTTCGATCTCGACCGCGATACCAAGGTCCGACGCGACCTGTTTGACCAATGCCTCGGTGGCTTCGCAGCGTTTGCAGCCGGGGCCGAATACCTTGACGGTTTTCATGAACGGGTTCCTTTCAGGGATGTGAGGGGACCGGGTCGGTCACAGAAGAAAGTTGAACAAATAGCCGGTGGCAAGAATTCCGGTCGCGACAACGGCGATGAAGATCGCGATCAAACGCAGCGTCAGAACCTGTTTGAGGATGATCATTTCCGGTAAGCTCAGCGCGATCACCGACATCATGAAGGCCAGCGTTGTGCCAAGGGCCGCACCCTTGCCCAGCAAAGCCTCGACAATCGGAATGACGCCTGCGGCATTGGTGTACATCGGCACGCCCACGGTCACGGCGGCAGGAACCGACCACCACGCCTCACCGCCCATGATGCGCAGCATCATCTCTTCGGGGACATAGCCGTGGATGGCGGCGCCGATACCGATGCCGACCAACACCCAGATCCAGACCTTGCCGACGATCTCGCGTACCTGCTCGACCCCGATCTTTAGCCGGTCGACCAGTGTAAGGTGCATCTCAGGCAACTCGCCTGTCGGTCCGGCATTCAGGTCGCGGACCCAATCCTGCAGATACCGTTCCAGCCCCATCCTGCCCAAGACAATACCCGACAAGGTGGCGATGGAGAACCCAAACACCAGATAGATCGTCGCAATCTGCCACCCGACGAGGCCATACAGCAGGCCCAGCCCCACCGGACCCACCATCGGTCCCGCGATGAGAAAGGCAAACGTGACCCCCAGCGGAATGCCCGCCGACACAAAACCGATGAACAGCGGCACCGATGAGCACGAACAAAACGGCGTCAGCACGCCCAGCAGCGCGGCCAAGGGATAGCCCCAGATCTGGCGCTTTCCGGCAAGGATGGCGCGGGTCTTTTCCGGGCTGAACCAGCTGCGCAAGACGCCGGTGACAAAGACGATGCCAGTCAGCAACAACAGCACCTTGGGCACGTCATAGATGAAAAAGGCGATGGCCTCACCGGTATGACTGTCGCGCGCCACCGGAAACAGCGAAGTCACCCATTCCGACATCGGGATCAACTGGCCATAGATCAGCCACCCCAGCGTACCGACAAAGGCAACACCCACATACCACAGCCAATCTGGTCGCTGATGATGCGGTGCGGTTTCATGGGTTTCGGTGGTCATGCCATTTCCAGTTCAAGTCTGTGCTCGGCGGTCAAAACAGCAGTGATGACCGTCATGATTTCGCGGGGCAAATCCGGGTTGCGCCGATAGCGCACCCACTGCGCGTCACGCCGATCCACAACCAGACCGGCCGCGCGCAGCACTTTCATATGTCGGGACATGCGGCTTTGGCTGGCGTCGAGCCGCTGCATCAGTTCGCAAACGCAATGTTCGCCGCCGTCCCAGAGAACGGCAAGCGCAGCGCGGCGGGTCGAATCGCAAAGGGCGTTAAGAATTTCCTGCATGAGGGTAGAGTATGCGCCGTGGCGCATATGCGCGTTGATCCATGTCAACGGCCGTGCCCGAACATAAACCCGGTCACAAAAAGGGGCGCCCCGCAGGACGCCCCTTTGTCTGTCACGATCCGTCTAGGATCACTGCATGCTGGCAAGCTGCTTGGGCAGTTTGAAGGTCCAGACAGTGCCACCCTGATTGAGGTAGTTCACCTTCTTGGCCACTTCGCCACCCCACAGCGGCACAGCACCACCCCAGCCAGAGGCGATTGAAACGTACTGCTCGCCTTCCATTTCCCAGGTCACAGGCTGACCAACGATGCCAGAGCCGGTCTGGAAGGACCACAGGACCTCGCCGGTCTCGTCATCCAGCGCGATAAACTCACCCTCGGGCGTGCCTGTGAACACTAGGCCGCCTGCAGTGGTCATCACGCCGGCCCAGAGCGGGGCGTTGTTCTTGAATTCCCATTTCCATTCGCCGGTGGCCGGGTCGATCGCCTTGAGCGACCCGATGTGGTCCTCGTAGTTCGGCTTGATGGTAAAGCCCGAGCCAAGGTAGGCCGCGCCTTTTTTGTAGGTGATCGGCTCGTTCCAGATGTCCATGCCCCATTCGTTGGAGGGCACATAGAACAGGCCGGTGTTCTGGCTGTAGGCCATCGGCATCCAGTTCTTGCCGCCGAGGAAGCCCGGCGCCGAGAACACGACCTCGCCCTTTTTGCCATCGGCCGCAGCGGTCGGATCGCCGGGGCGGTTGCCTTCGACATAGATCGGGCGGCCATTCTCATCCAGACCTTCGGCCCAGGTGATGTCCTTGACGAAGGGATAGCCATTCACAAAGGATCCGTCTTCGGCGTTCAGAACGTAAAAGAAGCCGTTGCGGTCTGCGGTGGCCAGCAGCGCCTCACCGTCTGGCCCGTCAAAGGCCACGACCTCGTTCACACCGTCATAGTCCCAGCCTTCGCGCGGGGTGGTCTGAAAGTGCCACTTGATCTCACCAGTCTTGGGGTCGATGCCGATGCGGCTGGCGGCGTACAGGTTGTCGCCCATGCCATCCTCAGAGGGCGTACCCGCACCGCGAAGGTGGCTGTTCCACGGCGCCGGGTTGCCTGCGCCAAAGATCAGGGTATCGGTGCGCGCGTCATACGACCCGCCCAGCCATGTGGCGCCGCCGCCGGTTTTCCACATGTCGCCCGGCCATGTGGCGTTCAACTCACCGGTCATGGTCGAAGGCTCGCCATTCAGCATGCCCATGTGACCCTCGATCACCGGACGCTCCCAGACCAGATCGCCGTTTTCGACGTTGCGGGCCTGCACCGATCCGACCACACCAAATTCGCCGCCAGAGTTGCCGGTGATGACAAGGCCATCAACGATCAACGGCGCGGCGGTGTAGGAATACCCGGCCTTGTAATCTGCGATCTTGTCGCGCCAAACAACGTCGCCTGTGTCCTTGTTCAGCGCCACGAGCCGCGCGTCCAGCGTGCCAAAGATCACCATGTCGCCGTAGATCGCAGCGCCCCGGTTGACCACGTCACAGCAGGGCAGGATTCCTTCGGGCAGGCGGGCATCGTACTGCCACAGTTCCTTCCCGGTCATCAGGTCGATTGCGTAAATGCGCGAATAGGACCCGGTAATATACATCACACCGTCATAGATCAGCGGCTGGGCTTCTTGCCCGCGCTGCTTTTCACCGCCAAAGCTGAACGCCCACGCGGCTTGCAGGAACTTGACGTTGTCTTTGTTCAGCGTGTCCAGCGGGCTATAGCGTTGCAGGTGGCGGCCCATGCCATTGGTGGTGACCTGCGCGGTAAGCGTCTGGTCATCGGCCAGATCGGCCTCGGAGACTTGTGCTGTGGCGGCGGTACCGGTCAGCAGGATACTGGCGGTGGCTGCCAGAATGAATCGGTTCATGAGTTTTCCTCCCTTCATCGCCGGGGCGACGTGGATGCTATGGCACCCCTCCCGGGCACCTCCTGTAGTATTCAGACAAGCCGCCGTAAGAGGTATTACACAAAGGTCGTAGGACCGCCGATGAACCGGCATTTCCGTGCAAAGACAGGTGCATGGCAGGGTCCGCGACTTTGGTCCCATGTGGTTCGGGTTCGGTTCACAGCCGCTTTTCGGTGACGCAGGACCATGCAGAATCTCGCGCTGATCTGTCGGCGTGGTCGCCTGTCGTCGGGGTGTTTTATGCGCGACGAACGCGGAATCCGGGCAGCCGCTGGCTGCCCGTCCCGGTCATCGAAAAACGTGGCTCACTCTGAAATCGCCGAGTTGTCCCGAGTGGTGATGCTAGTGAGGTATGACAGGATGAAATCCTGCACCGTGCGGTCATCGATGCCGACATGCCGCATCTTGGTGCCGGGCATGAAACCGGCGTTATCCTCCATCCACGCCCGCAAGGCCGCCGGAGTCCAGACGATGCCGCTGGCCTCTAGTGCGATGGAATAGTCGTATCCTTCGTAGCTGCCCGCCGCGCGGCCGACCACGTTTTCAAGCGGTGGGCCGTATGAGGCATGGTCGGCGTCGACCGCGTGACAGCGACGGCATTCGGCGTCGAACAGGGCCTTTCCGGCGGAGATCTTGATATCCGCATAGGTGTCGGCACAGGCCGGACCGCCCAAAAGGGCGGCGGCTGCAAGGATGGTCAGTTTCATGTCAGGTCTCCCGTGAGGCGCGCGAATCCGGTGTCCTGTTCCGCGATCCTGTGGGTTTGGCGGGCAAAATCCATCCGCTGCTTTGGTCGTATCCGGCCCGACGCGCAGCGCGGTCCGTTTCGAACAGCACGGGTGAGGCCCGCCACCAGACTGGCTCAGGGCCGCAAGGCTGCTCCCCAGGGAAAACGCCCAACCTTGATGGTCTTGATCGACTCACGTTTGGCCACGTCGATCACTGTCACATCGCCTGAAACACCGTTGGTGGTGAACAAAAGGGACTTGTCGGCGTTGAATGCCATGTGCCAGACGCGGCGGCCGACAAGGATGTAATCTTCGACCTCATAGGTGTCGGCATTGACCACCGCCACATGGTTGGCCGGGCCAAGGGCGACAAAGGCCGTCTTTTCGTCCGCAGTGAATTCAAAACCGACCGGCTGCACGCGGTCGGGGTGGACGCCCTTGATCGCAAATTCAAGGGTGACTTCCTTGGCCTTCGTCTCAACATCAAAGACCGACAGCGTCCCGCCAATTTCCGCCGACACCCAAAGCTGGGAGCCATTCTTGGTAAATTCGGCATGGCGGGGACGAGAATCGACCAGCGTGTTGGCGACGAGTTCCTGTGTCTGCGTATCGATCCAATGCGCCATGTTGGTCGTCTCGGACGTGGTGATCACATATTTCCCGTCTGGGGAAACGGCCATCCCCTCGGGTTCGATCCCGACGTCGATCTGGGCCACAACGGTGCGGCTCACGACATCCACAACGGTGGTGATCGCGTCGTCCTCATTGGCAATGTAGAGATGCCGGTCATCCGGGTGCAGGACAAACTGTTCGGGATCTTCGCCCGAGGGCAGATCATGCAGGATCTCCCCGGTGACCGGGTCCATGACCTGCACCGTGTCGCTGTCCGACGCGCAGATATAGAGCACGCTGTAGTCATGGCTGAAAACAATTCCGCGCGGGCGTTCACCGGTGGGCAGGGTGCGGATTACCTCTAACGTCTCGACGTCGATCACGCTGATCGTGTCGTCCTTTTCGTTGGAGATCCAGATTTCCTCGGCCTGTGCGGGACCGCCCAAAAGGCAGGCCGCAAGACCAGCAGAGAGGATAGATTTTTGAGTATTTTTTCCAAGAAGAAGCATGCTGAATCCTCAGTTTAAAAAGGCGGTGCAGGCCGAATCGGGGCGATCCTGCCCAAGGGTGTCCAGCTCACTGGTTTGGTGCAGGAACCCCTCAAGCGGGGCCTGCGCCACAAGCGCGCGGTCGGTGACAAGCGGAATGGGTTGGCGCAGCTGGCCGTTCCAGTTGCGGTAGGACATCGGGCGGCCCTTGAAACCGGCCAGTTCAAAGTCGGGCCCAAGCAGGAAGGCGCGCAGGGTGGCGGTGTCACCGGAATTGGTGCGGGTGACCGCTTCTCCGATGCTGCGCACCGCCGCCCAAGCGGCGTAGTCGCGTGACCGCATCGGGCGGCCCGCAAGTTTGTCAAAGCGCGATTGCAACTGCGCCGCGCCCCATTGTTCAACAACGTCCGACCAGGTCACCGGCACCAACCCCTCGGACCCGGCCACGGGCCGTGGTTCCCATGTGTTGTAGGCGATGTAGCGTCCGAAATCGTGGATTTCATCGGCGATCAGCAGGATGTCGTGGTCGCGCAGGCCCTGGGTGAACAGCGGCACTTCCTGGCTGGCGGTGCGGCGCATGTCGGCGTCAAAGGCCCATGTCTTTTCCGATCTCAGGCGCAGACCGAACTTGGTCAGGCTGGTGCGCAGGGCATCGGCAAAGGCGATGTCGTCTGGATGGGTGCCTTCGATCAACGCCAGATCATCCCAGCGCCGTTTGACCAGAAATTGCGCCAGCGCGTCGGTGCGCATGGCGTTGCTGGGCAGGCTGTGCAGCAGGTTGGCGCGGCAATCTGCACCGCGCAGGGAGTCGTCCGGTGCGGCGGCGTTAAAGATCAGCGCGTTTGCGGCCTCGGGCAGGTCGGCAACCGCCAGCAGCGCCTCTGCCGGGGCGTCCAGCACGATCAGGTCCGTGTGCGCCAGTGCGCTGCGTGCGGCGGCGGCCAGATCGCCGCCGGGTGGCACAGTTGTCACCTCCATCGCGTAGGTCTGGCCCAGAAACCGCCCCGTGGTGATGTTTTCCGTGACCGCCAATTCCGCGCCCCGCAGCCCCAGATCCGCCGGGATCGGGTCAAGGTTGGACAGGACGGGCGGCTGTTCGATCTCTTGTCGAAGATAATGAATCTCGACAGAAACGTCGGCGGTTGCGACCGTCGCGGACAGGCATAGCGCCAAGGCTGTGCGCAAAAACATGTGTGAAATTCCTCCCATTGACGTCAAAATAGGCACGCGCCGGATGGGCGGAATAAGACCTTGGTCGTGGTTCCGCAGGCATTTGGACTTAGGTCCAATAGCCCTTGTGCAGGGGTCGCTTTTATCAACGTGACAGCTGTACCGAGGAGGAGAAGTTTCATGACCCGCAAGACAACCGCCCTGACCCTGTCGCTGATGATGGGTGCCACCATGGCCCTGTCGCACGGGGACGTTGCCCCGCAGCCTGTCAACACGGACGCGCTGCCGGACGTGGGCGAGGAATGGCTGATCGAAAATCCCTATCGCGCGATGGATCCAGAGATTTATCAGGCTGCGATCGAGATTGGTGCCTCTGGCTACAACCAGAACTGCGCCCGCTGTCACGGGCTTGAGGTGATCTCGGGCGGGCTGGCCCCTGACCTGCGGTTTCTTGAGGCCGAGGAATACGGCGATGAGTGGTTCATGGAGCGGTTTCGCACTGGCTACACCCAGAACGGCGTGACCAAGATGCCCGCCTTCGGCGAGTTGCTGGGTCAAAAGGCGGCTTGGGCGATCCGTACCTATGTCGAGGCGCGCCCGGACGATGAGCAGATGGCGGAACTTACGCCGGAACTGAAGGAGCTGCGTGATCAACTGGCCGCTTGGGCAGAAAACCCCGAAGGGGCCGATCCCGAAGGCATGACCGCCAAATTGACCGAATTCGCCGAAAGCATCGAGACGCTGAGCGGCGCGCCGTTTGCCGACAGTGCCGCCTCGCGGGCTGTGATTGTGCTGGATGGCACCGTTGACGGCTATCGCAAGGCCGCAGAGGCGCTGACCATCGGCTTGTCGGCGGCGCACTGACCATGATCGCAGCGCGCGCTTTCCGTTCTGTTGTCTTGACGCTGGGCCTGTTGGCAGGGCTGGCGACCACGGCGACTGCGCGTTGCGAAGACTGGGTGCCGCAGCCCAAGCCGCAGAATGCCAGCCGCGACATCGTTGGTCAGGAACTGGATGTCATTCTGGACCGGGGCTGGATCGAGTTTGCGGTCTTTGACGACTACCCGCCCTATTCGTTCGAGGAAGGCGGCCAGCCGCGCGGCATTGACATCGACATCGGCAAGCTGATCGCCGAGGATCTTGGTGTCGCTCCCCGGTTCAAGCTGGTAGCGGCGGGGGAAAACCTGGACGCCGATCTGCGCAACACCCTGTGGCAGGGGCCGGTTGTGGGTGGCGCGGTGTCGAACGTGATGTTGCGTGTGCCCTATGACAGCGCCTTCACCTGCCGGGTGGAACAGGTGGTCTTTACCGGCCAGTATCAGACAGAGGGGATCGCCATTGCCTATAACAAGGCAGCCTACCCCGAGGAAAAGCCCGTTCCGGCCTATTTTCGGTTCGATACGGTTGCAGTCGAGAACGATTCGATTGCAGATTTCTACCTGACCTCGCTTGCGGGCGGGCAACTGAAGGATAACATCCGACGCTTTCCCGACATGACACAGGTCATGGCTGCGCTGGCGGCGGGTGAGGTCAAGGCTGCCATGGGACCGAAGGCGCAGCTGGAGTATGGTCTGACCGATGATTTGGCCGTACATCAGCCGCCGCTTCCGGGGTTTGCGGTCGGAAACTGGACCATCGGTCTGGGCGTCAATTTCCGGTATCGCCCATTGGCTTATGCGGTGGACGACGCGATTTATGCTGCGCTTTCAGATGGCCGTATCGCGGCTATTTTCGAAAGCTACGGGTTGAGTTTCACGCCGCCTGAGCGTTGAGTATGCCGGGCAAGGATAAGGGGCGCCACGGCGTTCCGCAGAACGAAGAGGGTTGAGAGATGCAGATGAAAGACAGCCGCGAGATCGCGGCCCCCCGGGACGTTGTATGGGCGGCGATTCTCGACCCTGAGGTGCTCAAGTCGTGTGTGCCGGGCTGTACAGAGATGACCGGCTCCGCCGAAGAGGGCTTTGAGGCCACGGTGGTGCAAAAGGTCGGCCCGGTGAAGGCGACCTTTAAGGGCCAAGTGACCATGTCCGCGATGGATGCGCCCAATTCGGTCACGCTGTCCGGTGAGGGCAAGGGCGGTGCCGCCGGCTTCGCCAAGGGCGGCGCCAAGGTCGATCTTGAAGAAATTGAGAATGGCACCCTGCTGACCTACGAGGTTGACGCCAAGGTTGGCGGCAAGCTGGCGCAGCTGGGCAGCCGGATCATCGACGGCTTTGCCAAGAAGATGGCCGACCAGTTCTTTACCAATTTCCAGAACGCGCTGGAGACTCCGGTCGACGGCGAAGAAGTCGAAGCCGCGCCCGACGGCGACGACAACCACAAGAAAGGCTGGTTCAAGCGCCTCGTAAAGGGCTGACACCGGCAAGATCCATAGACCCAGACAAGATTTATCCAGGGAGGATAGCAATGGCAGAAGTAACGATGAAGGTGAACGGCAAAGCCGTCACCAAGTCGGTCAAGGGCAACACCCTGATGACCGATTTCCTGCGCGATGAACTGCGGCTGACTGGTACCCATGTGGGCTGTGACACCTCGCAGTGCGGCGCGTGCAATATTCATGTGAACGGGTCGCTGGTCAAAGCCTGCACTATGTTCGCCGCCGAGGCCGAAGGCTCCGAGGTCTCGACCATCGAAGGCCAGTCCGCTGCTGACGGCACGCTGAACGTGATCCAGCAGGCGTTTCAGGACCACCACGGCCTGCAGTGCGGCTTTTGCACGCCCGGCATGGTGATGGCGGCGGCCTCGCTGCTCAAGGCAAACCCCAAGCCGTCAGAGGCCGAGGTGCGCGATTACCTCGAAGGCAACATCTGCCGCTGCACCGGCTACCACAACATCGTCAAGGCGATCCTGGCAGCATCCGGTCAGGACGTGTCGGCCATCGCTGCAGAGTGATCTGATACGGGGGCGGACTCAGGTTCTGCCCACGACAATTCCGTAGGGTGGGTTTTCAGCCCACCGACTTTAGGGAGGAGACCCCATGCCCAAAGATCATGGCATTGGCGCAAGCCCGAAGCGGCGTGAAGACGTTCGCTTTCTGACTGGTGCCGGTAATTATACCGACGACATCAACGTACACGGCCAAGCGTATGTGTATTTCCTGCGCTCCGATATGGCGCACGGCAAGATCAACAACATCGACACGGCGGCGGCCGCTGACATGCCCGGTGTTGTACGCATCTTCACCGGTGCGGATTTTGAGGGCGTGGGGGGCCTGCCCTGCGGCTGGCAGATCACCGACAAGAACGGCGACCCGATGAAGGAACCGGCCCACCCGGTTCTGGCACAGGGCAAGGTCCGTCACGTTGGCGACCCGATTTGCGCCGTTGTCGCTGACTCGCTGGAACAGGCGCGCGATGCCGCCGAGGCGATCGAGCTGGACATCGAGGAACTGCCCGCCGTTGTCGACATGCCGCGCGCGTTGCAGGCTGACAGCCCCTTGGTGCATGACGATTTGTCCGACAATCTGTGCTATGATTGGCAGTTCGGCACCGACACCGAAACCACCGACAAGGCATTTGCCGACGCGGCACATGTGACGACGCTGGAACTGGTGAACAACCGTCTGGTCGCCAACCCGATGGAACCGCGCGTTGCGGTCGGCGACTACAACCGTGCCAATGACGAAAGCACGCTGTACACCACCTCGCAGAACCCGCATGTGATCCGGCTGCTGATGGGCGCCTTTGTCCTTGGCATCCCAGAGCACAAGCTGCGCGTTGTGGCCCCGGACGTGGGCGGCGGTTTCGGCACCAAGATCTTTCACTACGCCGAAGAGGCCTTCTGCACCTTCGCGTCGCGTCAGATCAACCGCGCCGTCAAATGGACTGCCTCCCGGTCCGAGGCGTTCATGTCGGACGCCCATGGTCGTGACCATGTGACCAAGATCGAACTGGCGTTGGACGCAGACAACAACTTTACCGCCGTGCGCACCAACACCTATGCCAATATGGGTGCCTATCTGTCGACCTTCGCTTCGTGTACGCCGACATGGCTGCACGGCACGCTGATGGCCGGCAACTACCGCACGCCGGCGGTGCAGGTGAACGTAAAGGCCGTCTTTACCAACACCGTGCCGGTGGACGCCTACCGTGGAGCGGGCCGCCCCGAAGCGACCTATTCGCTGGAACGCCTGATCGACAAGGCCGCGCGCGAACTGGGCGCAGACCCGATCAAGCTGCGCCGCCAGAACTTCATCACTTCCTTCCCCTATGCGACCCCGGTTGCCGTCGAATACGACACCGGCGACTACGTCGCGACGATGGACAAGATGGAAGAGATGATCGACGTCGCAGGCTTCCCCGCCCGCCGCGCCGAATCTGAATCCAAGGGCATGCTGCGCGGTCTGGGCATCAACTGCTTCATCGAGGCTTGTGGCATCGCGCCGTCGAACCTTGTGGGTCAGTTGGGCGCGCGCGCCGGTCTGTATGATGCCGCCACCGTGCGGGTGAATGCGACCGGGTCGATCAGTGTCATGGTCGGCGCGCACAGCCACGGTCAGGGCCACGAAACGGTGTTCCCGCAGGTGGTTGCGGAAATGCTGGGCATCGACGAATCGATGATCGACATTGTGCATGGTGACACGTCCAAGATCCCCTTCGGCATGGGCACCTATGGCTCACGCTCGCTGGCGGTTTGCGGATCGGCCATGGTGCGTGCGACTGAAAAGATCATCAACAAGGCCAAGAAGATCGCCGGTCACATGCTTGAGGCGTCCGAGGCGGATATCGAACTGAAAGACGGTCAGTTCAGCGTTGCCGGTACGGATAAATCCGTGGCTTGGGGGGATGTGACCCTTGCAGCCTATGTGCCGCACAACTACCCGCTTGAGGACATCGAACCTGGCCTTGAGGAAACCGCCTTTTACGATCCGGCCAACTTCACCTACCCTGCTGGCGCCTATGCCTGCGAGGTCGAGGTCGACCCGGAGACTGGCAAGGTCACGATTGAAAAATTCGTGTCTGCGGACGACTTCGGCAATGTCATCAACCCGATGATCGTCGAAGGTCAGGTCCATGGTGGTATCGCTCAGGGCATCGGTCAGGCGCTGTTGGAAAACTGCTCCTACGATGAAAACGGCCAGTTGCTCAGCGCGTCCTACATGGACTACGCCATGCCGCGCGCCGACGATCTGCCGCAGATGTCGAACTATCAGGTGGACCATTCGTGCCAGACACCGTGCACGCACAACCCACTGGGTGTGAAGGGCTGCGGTGAGGCCGGTGCCATCGGCTCGCCTCCGACAGTTGTGAACGCAGTGCTCGACGCGCTGAATTCCGGCGGTCATAACGTAGCCCATATCGACATGCCGGTTTCGCCTTCGCGCGTTTGGGCAGCGATCAACGGATAATGCCTGCCCCCGGCCTGACAACAGGGCCGGGGGAACTCAACAGGAGGACAAGAAATGTATTCATTCGATATGGTCCGGCCCACCAGTGTGGCCGATGCGGTTTCGGCCCTTGGACAGGAAGACGCTCAGGCGTTGTCCGGTGGTCAAACCCTGATCCCGACGCTGAAACAGCGTCTGGCCAGCCCCTCGGTTCTGGTCAGCCTGACCGGCATCGCGGACATGAAGGGCGTTTGCCGCGAAGACAGCGGTGACCTTGCCATCGGTGGCGGCACCACCCACGCCACCGTCGCGGCAGAGGCGGCCTCGATCTACCCCGGTCTGGCGAAACTGGCCGGCGGCATCGGCGATCCGGCGGTCCGCAATCGCGGCACCATCGGCGGCAGCATTGCCAACAACGACCCGTCGGCCTGCTATCCGGCGGCGGCACTGGGCTCGGGCGCGACAATCGTGACCAACAACCGCGAAATCGCGGCAGACGATTTCTTTCAGGGCATGTTCACCACTGCTCTGGAAGAGGGTGAGATCATCACCTCGGTCCGCTTCCCGGTGCCAGAGGTCGCAGGCTACGCCAAGTTCGAACAGCCCGCCTCGCGTTTCGCGCTGACGGCTGTCTTTGTGGCGAAATACGCCGACGGCGTGCGTGTCGCGGTCACCGGAGCGTCCGAAAACGGCGTCTTCCGCTGGACAGAGGCCGAAGAGGCGCTGTCGTCCAACTTCTCTCCCGATGCGGTGGCCGGTCTGTCGCTGTCGGGCGACGACATGATCTCCGACCTGCACGGCACCGGCGCCTACCGCGCCCATCTTGTCGGCGTGATGACCAAACGCGCGGTCGCCGCGGCTAGCTGAGCCGCCTTTACGTGACCTCATGGACCCCCGGTATCGCCGGGGGTCTTTTCGTCTCTGGCGTTTCGTCTGTCTGGAATAAGCGTCAGGGGGCAGGGCCTCTAGACCGTCCGCAGATTGCCCTCCGCATCCACCGCGGTAATCCGGTACAGTCCGGCCTCCCGTTTCAGCCTGCGAAGCCGGTCAAGATCCATGAACACTGCTGCCGTGGACAGCGCATCCGCCCAACTCGCGCTTGCGGCCTCTATGCTGACCGTAGACCAAAGCGGTGGCCGCCCGTCCGGGGCAAGGATGTGCCATTGGTTTCCTAGTCGCAGCGCGGCGGGGCTAGAGCTTGCAATCGCGCGGTCACTCAGGGTCAACGTGCTCACGATCCCCTGTTCCGGATCGGACAGTCCTAGCGTGAAGGGGCCTCCCAACGCCGCCTGTTCGCCAATGTCGATCAGCGCATGGTCAAACCCTGCGGCCTTGAGGTGACCACGCACAAAATCGGTCGCAAACCCCTGCGCGATTCCGTTTAGCGTGAGTTTCTGACCAGCCCGCAGGCGAATCCCATCGGTCTGGTTATTGATGACCCCGCGCCACCCAATCAATTTGCGGGCTTCGACCGTGTCACGCCCGTCTGCCAACGCACTCCACAGCGGTTGAACTGTCGGATCGAACAATCCGTCTGTCAGCGCGTATGCGGCGTCGATATCGTCCAGAATGCCCCGCAGCTCGGCAGGTGACCTGAGAAATCCATTGCGGTTAAGGCGCGACAGCGCAGAGTCGGACCGATACAGACTAAAGGCGCTCTCCATGTCGTCCAGATGTGCTGGGATTGTCGTCAACGTGCGCTGCACCAATTGTCTTGGGCCTTTCAGCGTCACACTGACATCGGCCCCCATGGCTTGACCCGTCCATGTTCCGCGATAGGGTGCGGCCCGGCTTAGGCTGGGCGCGCTCGCGAAAGCGGCGGAGAGAGTCAGGAAACGCCGTCGCTTCATGCTGCCCGCCTCCGTTCGCGTGTCTTCAAAACCAGCGGCACGCATTGTGCCGGATCGTCGTGGATCGTGACGCAGTCCAGGCAGCCAAAGCATTCGCCATAGTCGATCTTGCCGGTTTTCGGGCCCGCCTTCGGGATCGCCTGATACTTGCACCGCACAGAGCAAAGCTGGCAGGGGCTGCCGCACTCTGCCCGCCGCGCGATCCAGTCGCGCCCGCGCAACAGCCCGCCCAGCGCCATCAGCGCCCCGAGCGGGCAGATGTAGCGGCAGAACCCTTTGAACAGCACCGCCGACAACAGCAACAGCCCCACCGCATAGGCGACATAGTACCATTCACGGACAAAGAACGTGGTCACGGCGGTCTTGAACGGCTCCACCTCTGCCGCCTTGTCCAACGCGCCGGGCGCGACAAAGATCAACGCCACCAACCCCGCCAACACCCCGTATTTCACCAGCTTCAGACGCGCATCCCAACGCGCCGACACCTCGATCTGCGGCAGGCGCAGCAGCCGCCCCAGATGATGCGCAAACTCCTGCATCGCGCCGAACGGACACAGCCAGCCGCAGAACAGCGCCCGCCCCCAGACGACAAAGCCGACAATCGCCGCCCCCCAGACCAGCAGCGAAAACGGATCATACAGCAGAAAGGCATAGCTGCCGCCCTCCCACGCCGTGCGGATCACCCCGATCACGGTGACGATGGACAGTTGCCCCTGCCCCCACCAGCCCACAAACCCCGTCATGACCGCCAGCACCGCCAGCCGCACAGGCGTAAAAAACCGCAGACCGGCCAGCGCCGACTGCCGCCAGAACAGCACCGACAACAGCCCCGCCAGACCAAGGCCCAGCACAATCAGATCCATCTGCCGCTCGCGCAGCGCTGCCCGCCACGGCGGCAGGGCGCGCGGTGCCTCGGCGCGGGCAAAAAACCGGGCGTCGGTGGCCTGCGTGGATGACAGCGCGACGCTGCCCACCTGCGGCATGAAAGAGCCGTGCTTGCGCACCGCCTCCACATGCAGCGTCCAGGGTTCTGTCGGGTCAAACCCCAGCCGCCTGTCGGTGCGCAGGATCATCGCCTTCCCGTCCCGCACCGCCTCTGGCAGGTCGTCGCGCAAGGAAAACAGCAGATCGCTGTCCCGCAACGCAATCGGCAGGCCAAACTGTTCGGCTGTCAGCAGATCGGGCGAGGTGTTGCGCACGAAATCCTCTGTGATCAACCCGTGCCGCCCCGCCTCGATCAACAGGATCGGCTCATCAAAGGTCGAAATGGTCAGGAACTCCTGCACCTCGACAAAGGACGGCCCGTCCAGCACCGCCCGCGCAATCGACGGCGGGCCAAGATCGACAATCCACAGATCCAGATAGGCCCCTTCAGGGTCTTCCTTGGCCGCCGGGTCGTCATCTTCCCACAGCGTTCCGGCAAATTCTGCCTCGATCTGGGCGTTGGTCACACGGTGCCGGGTCGCCAGCCCCTGCGCCACCAGATCGTCCCATGTCAGGGCTTCATCCACCGCAGGATCGGGATAGGCGGGCGGGCCGGCGGATACGCCCTGCATCTTTTCCCGCGCCACCTGCAAGGTCCCGGCCAGAATCGATTCATGCGCGATCCGCACGCTGGCGGTCGCCTTGGTCACACCGTCCAGATAGACCAACGCGCCGGTGCCGCCGCTGTCGCCATAGGGCGTGCCCACCACCATCGGCGCGGCGATGGAATGGCCCCGATACTGGGTAAAGAACGCCTCAAACGCCGCCTGCCCAAGGCCGGACACAAAGATCGGCTCGTTATGGCTGACCAGTTGGACATCCATGAACCGCCCCTCAAGGTCCAGCATCACCAGGGCGTTGATCGGCGCGCCGGAAAAGCCGGGCAGGGGGGCCAGTGGTTCGGTTTCAAAAATATAGCCTGCGGTGATCCCGCCCGCATTCTCTAGCGTCCAGACGCCTTTGTCGTTCACCGGTTCGCCCAGAATGAACGGTGGAATGACCCGTTCTGCCAAGGCGTCGCGGCTCAGCGTCTCGGCCTGCGCAAGGCCCGCAAAATGGATCAGGCAGGACGCCAGAAAAACAAGGACATATCGCATGAGGCGCAGCCTATGACGCGCCCGCAACCTGCCCAAATGCGACCTTGGTCCAATGGGCGGCGGCGACGGACCACAGCCTGGGGTGCGGCGCAGGGATCTACGACTATAGGCGCGGTGAAACGGCGCGACCCCCGTGTTAGCCTGCCCCCTAAATCTGGCACGACGGGGAGGGTCCGCCATGTTTCTTCGCACAACGCTGGTTGCGCTGCTGGGTCTCTTTGCGGGGGCGGCTATCGCGCTGGACGATCCACAGACCCCGCTGAGCGATCCGATGCAGTCGGGCATGTGGGATTATCACCAGAAGGGGCTTCTGGGTGATCCCGCCGACATCCGTTTTGACGATCGCGTGGTGTTGCGTGCGCCCGCCTCGGCCGAGGATAGCCTGAATGTTCCCCTGCTGGTCGACGCCACCGCCATTCCTGATGTTAAGCGTATCGTGGTCAGCGCCGATTACGGCCCGATCCCGCACATCCTGACCTATTACCCCGAACAGGCCGACGCCAAGCTGTCGCTGCGGTTCAAGATTGATCAGGCCACCGCTATCCGCGCCAGCGTCGAGACGCACTCTGGCGCATGGCATGTCGGCTCGATCTATATCGACGCGGCGGGCGGTGGCTGCACCGCGCCTGCCCACGCCTATGCCAACGACGATTGGGAAGAGAAACTGGGTGAGGTACACGGGCGGCTTTGGTCCGCCGCCGGGCGCGCCCGCCTGATCGTGGATCACCCGATGGACACCGGGCTGGCCGATGGCATCCCGGTGTTCATCATTCAGGACCTGTCCTTGCAACGGGATGACGGCACGCAATTGGCGCGGCTGGAACTGGCAGAGCCGGTGAATGAGGACCCGGCCTTTACCTTTTACTTTGCCAAGGGCGCACTGCCCGCCTCGGTCAAGGTGGTGGGGCGCGACAACAACGGCAACCGCATCCGCGGCGTTCTGAGCGAAGGTGACCTGAACTGATGCTGACCCGTCGCACGATTCTGGGCGCGCTGGCCGCTCTGCCGCTGGCCCCGCGCGCCTTTGCACAAGCCCGTCTGTCCTATGATCTGGTCGCCAAGCCGCTGGCCGATGGTATCTGGATGGTCGAAGGCGCAACCGACCACTTCTCGATGCAGAACGGCGGCGCGATTGTGAACATCACCCTGATCAAGGGCGACAGCGGGCTGATCCTGATCGATACCGGATCATCGCGCCGCTATGGCGAGGCGCTGGTGACTCTCGCCCGCAGTCTGGACATTCGCGGCATCTCGACCGTGGTGAACACGCATCATCACCCCGACCATTTCTTTGGCAATCAGGTCTTTGCCGGGACGCCGATCCTTGCGCTGGGTGAGACGCGACAGGCCGCGCTGGCAGAGGGCGAAGGCTTTGCCGACAACATGTATCGTATTCTGGGCGACTGGATGCGCGGCACAGAGGTGGTGCCACCAACGGATGTGATCGCGGGCGGCGATATCCGTCTGGACGGCCGCGATTTCCTCGCTCTTCCGCTGGGCGGGCACACGGCGGCGGATCTTGCCCTGCTGGACCGCCGGACAGGCACTCTGATCGCGGGCGACCTTGTGTTCCACAACCGCGCGCCGACCACACCCAGCGCCGACTTGCCGCGCTGGATCGCATCACTGGACGCGCTGGACGCGCAAAAACCGGCGCTGCTCCTTCCCGGCCACGGCCCCGCCGACCCGACCGGGGCGGCGATCACCCAGACCCGCGACTACCTGCGCTGGCTCGACACCGCGCTGCGCGACGGCGCGCAGTCCGGTCTGGACATGGTCGAACTGATGGACACCCCCCTGCCAGAGCGGTTCGCCACCATGGGCGCGCAGCCGCAAGAGTACCAGCGCTCTGTCACCCACCTGTTCCCGGGGGTCGAACTGGAGGAGCTGCCGCGCGGCAACTAGTCGACGTTGACCGGCACCGGATCGACCGGCTCCAGCACCCCGCCGATGTCCAGCCACCCGTCGGTGCCCAGCCGGAACCAGTACACACGCGCATACCCCATCGCTGCGATCCTCTGCGCGGCGTTCCAACTCATCCAGCAATCAGCGACACAATACACCACCAAGGGCCGCGCCGTGTCGCCGCCCGTCGCCTGCGTCAGCCCCTCTGCCAGATAGCGCTGCATGACCGCGCTCAACTGCCCGCGCCCCACCTCGGGCAACCAGATCGCGCCGGGCAGGCTCAGCCGCTGTTGCGACACCAGCCAAGTGCCATCCAACTCATCGAACCGCGACTGCTGTGCGCCAAAGACATCCAGCGCCACGGCCCCCGCCGCAAGCAAATCGCGCGCCTCGACCGGCGATACCAGAACCGCAGGCGCGGGAATGTCGTCAGGCGTCGGCGCCCTCTGCCGCCCAACGCGATACCCCGTCGCGGGGTCAAACAGATCCGGCCGCGCCTCTTGATGCTCGGCATAAGGGGCCGCCGCCAGCGGCGCGGTAGACAGACACAGGATCAGGGCAAATGCGCGTTTCATGGCCACAGACTAGGCCGCAAGGCCGCGCAGCGGAACCCGCCCTTGCCTTTGCGGGCGAGACTCGGGAAAAGAACCGCGCGCGGGCATCGGCACGCAACGTATTTCAAGGACAGGGATGACAAGAATGGCCCCCAAATTCGGAACAAGCGGTCTGCGCGGCCTCGTCGTGGAACTGACCGAACCGCTGGTGCATGACTATGTCACCGCCTTTCTCAGCGCCTGCCCCCACGGCGGCGCGGTGCATGTGGGCCGTGACCTGCGCCCCTCATCGCCGCAGATCGCGGATTGGGTGATCGACGCGATCCGCGCGGCGGGCCTCAAAGCTGTGGACTGCGGCGCGGTCCCGACGCCGGCGCTGGCGCTGTCCTCGCTCAATGCGGGCGCGGCGGCGGTCATCGTCACCGGCAGCCACATCCCCGCTGACCGCAACGGGCTGAAATTCTACGTCCCCACCGGCGAAATCTCCAAAGAGGATGAGGCACGCATCAACGGCGCCCTCGGCCAAATCGCCCCCGACACCGCACAAGGCCCCCTGACACAGGCCGACGCGCGCACCGCCTATGTCGCCCGCTACACCGACGCCTACGGCACCGAGGCCCTGCAAGGGATTCGCGTCGGCGTCTACCAGCACAGCTCTGTCGCCCGCGACATCATGATCGACGTGGTGCAGGCGCTGGGCGGCACCGCCATCGCCATCGCCCGCTCGGATGACTTCATCCCGGTGGATACAGAGGCGCTGGACCCGGACACCAAAAAACTCTTCGCTGGGTGGTTCGCCGAACACGACCTGCAGGTGCTGATATCGACCGACGGCGACGCCGACCGCCCGATGCTGGTAGACGACGCACAGCGCGTCATTCCGGGCGATGTTCTGGGGGCCGTCACCGCCCGCGCGTTGGGCGCCAAGGTGATCTGCACGCCAATTTCGTCCAACACCATGATCGACGTCGAGGGCGCCTTTGACTTTGCGCAGATCACCCGCACCAAAATCGGCTCTCCTTTCGTGATCGCCGCGATGGAGGATGCGTTGCAGGCCGATGCCGCCGCCAGCGTCGTGGGCTATGAACCCAACGGCGGCTTCCTGCTCGGCTTCACCGCCAAAGGGCCCGCCGGGACGCTCGCCCCGCTGATGACCCGCGACTGCCTGTTGCCGATCCTCGCGCCGCTGGCCGCCGCCCGCGCCGCCGGTCAACCGCTGTCGGCGCTGCTGGACGCGCTGCCGCCCCGCTTTACCGCCGCCGACCGCATTCAGGGCATCGCCACGGATACCTCCAAGGCGTTCATCGCCAAGCTGACAGAGGATGCCGCCGCCCGCGCGGCCTTCTTCGCCGCGACCGGCCCGGAGTCCACGCTGGACACAACCGACGGCTTGCGGGTCACCTTTGAAAACGGCGACGTGGTTCACCTGCGCCCCTCGGGCAACGCGCCGGAATTTCGCTGCTACGCAGAGGCCGGATCGCGGGACACCGCGACCGCGCTGGTCGACACCTACCTTGGCAAACTGGGAACAACACTCAGCGCCTGATAAAACCGAAAAAGCCGCAAGGAGCACTCCCTGCGGCTTCTTCTCTGTCAAAATACCCAAATCAACCGGGCGTCGCCGCGATCAGCCCGCCTTGGTCAGCGCATCCACCGCCGCCAAACCCGTCAGCAGGCGGGCCAGATCATCGACCGGCACCATGTTCGGCCCGTCGCTGGGCGCGTTGTCCGGGTCTTCATGCGTTTCGATAAACACAGCGGCACAGCCCACGGCCAGCGCGGCACGGGCCAGCGGCTCGACAAACTGGCGCTGCCCGCCCGTGGATGTGCCTTTCCCACCAGGCAGTTGCACCGAATGGGTTGCGTCAAACACCACTGGATAGCCCGTCTCGCCCATGATCGGCAGCGATCGCATGTCCGACACCAGCATGTTATAGCCAAACGAGGTGCCGCGCTCACAGAGCATGATCTTTTGGTTCCCGGTCGAGGCGATCTTGTCCACCACGTTCACCATGTCCCACGGGGCCAGAAACTGGCCCTTCTTGACGTTGATCGCGGCCCCGGTTTCGCCTGCTGCCAGCAGCAGGTCGGTCTGTCGCGACAGAAAGGCCGGGATTTGCAGCACGTCCACCGCCGACGCGACCGTGGCGCATTGGTCCGGCGCGTGCACATCGGTCAGCACCGGCACGTCAAATTCCGACCGGATGGTCGACAGGACGCGCAGCCCCTCTTCCATGCCGATACCGCGTTTGCCCGACAGGGATGACCGGTTGGCCTTGTCGTAGCTGGCCTTGAAGATCCAGTTCACGCCCGCCGCCTCTGCCGCCGCCGCGATCCGTTCGGCCAGCATCCGCGCGTGATCCATGCTCTCGATCTGGCAGGGACCGGCGATCAGGGTAAAAGGGGCGGCGTTGGAGACGGTATAGTCCCCGATTGATACATCCGTCATGCGATGCCTTCCTTTGCCAGCACGCCTTCGATGCGTGCCACGTCTACGGGGTTGTTGAGTTCCCAGAATACCCGGCCTTTGCCCTCGACCGGAACACAGGTCACCGGCACGCCGTTTTCGAGGAACCGCAGCTGTTCCAGCCCCTCGGCCTTTTCCAGCGGCCCCTCGGGCCATGACATATAGGCCTCCAGCGCCTCTGGCCGGTAGGCGTAGACGCCCACATGGTGCCAAACCTCTGGCGGGGTCTCCAGCGATCCGACGAAGGGCAGCACTTCCTTGGAGAAATACAGCGCGGTGCCATCGGCGCGGGCGACGGCGGTGGTGCCGCCAACGCGGCCATTCTGGCGGTCTGTCACAAAATTGGTCAGCGTCTCGGTATCGCACCGCAGGATCGGCGTGGCCATCCGCACCGCCGGGTCGGCCATCCGTTCAATCAGAGCCTCGACGAACCACGCCGGTGTCAGCGGCGCGTCGCCTTGCAGGTTCACCACACAGTCGGGGGCGGTGGCCAGTTGGGCCACACCCTCGGCACAGCGTTCGGTGCCGTTGCGCGCGTTTTCCGAGGTCATCAGCACATCCGCGCCAAAGCCGCGCGCCGCCTCGGCGATGCGGCTGTCGTCCGTCAGCACATAGACCGCATCCGCCCCCCTGACCGCCTTCGCCGCTTCCCAACTGCGCTGGATCAGCGATTTGGCCTCACCCGTGGCACCCTTGAGTTCGACCAACGGCTTGCCCGGATACCGGGTCGAGGCATAGCGCGCGGGGATGAAGATGACCGCGCTCATGCCACACCTGCCCGCAGCGCGTCGTGGATGTGCAAGAGCCCGACCAGTCGGTCGCCATCGGTCACCAGCAGGACCGTGCGTTTCGTCGTGTTCATGATGCCCAAAGCCTCGATCAACAGGGTGTCGGGGGCGGTGACCAGCGGTCCGAGCGTGGCAACCTGCCCCGCACGGCGGTCCATCAGCCCCTCCATGTTCCGGCGCAAATCGCCGTCGGTGATGATGCCCATCAGCCGCGCACCCTCATCGACCAGCGCGGCGACACCGAACCCCTTCTGGCTCATGACCAGCAGGCATTCGGACATCGGCGTGTCCTCGTGCACAAGCGGCAGTTCCTCACCCCGGTGCATGACGGCAGAGACATGCAGCAGTTGCGCCCCCAAAGTCCCGCCGGGATGGAAGGCCGCGAAACTGGAGCGGTCGAACCCCCGGCTCTGCATCATCGCCACCGCCAACGCATCCCCCAGCGCCATCGCCATCGTCGTCGAGGTGGTCGGCGCCATGCCGATGGCACAGGCCTCTGGCGCGTCGGGCATCAGCAGGACAAAATCCGCCGCCCGTGACAGAGTGCTGTCCGCGCCCTTGGTCATCGCCACCAGCGGAATCGAGAACCGCGCGCAATGGGCGATCATATCGGCCAGTTCCCGCGTCTCGCCAGAGTTCGAAATCAGGATCACCGCATCCGACGGCGTGATCATGCCCAGATCGCCGTGGCTCGCCTCTCCCGGATGTACGCCCTGCGCAGGCGTGCCGGTCGACGCAAAGGTGGCGGCGATCTTGTTGGCCACATGGCCGGATTTGCCCATGCCGGACACGATCACGCGCCCCTGCACCTGCAACAGCCGGGCAACGACGGCGTCAAAACTGTCGGGAAGTTCATCGCCCAGCCGCGCCAATGCGGCGCTTTCGGTGGCAAGGACGGTGCGGGCGACCCGGGAAGGGCTATCTGTCATGATTGTCTGCTCGGCTGTTGTCAGCCTGCGTGCTTTAGCGCCTCTGCCGGACCTTGTCCAATCGCGCAACAGTTTGCCGCGACGCGGCATGCGCAAGTTGACATTTGCCCCCTCACCGCCGCATGTCGTCGCCATATAGACCGGTCGAGGGATCGCTACCATGAAAATTGCCATGATCGGAACGGGCTATGTCGGCCTCGTTTCCGGAGTTTGTTTTTCGGATTTTGGACACGAAGTTGTCTGCGTGGACAAAGACCCCCGCAAGATCGAGATGTTGGAACGCGGCGAGGTGCCGATTTACGAGCCCGGCCTTGACGTGCTGATGCACAAGAACGTCGAGGCAGGCCGCCTGAGTTTCACGCTGGACCTCAAGACCGCCATCGACGGCGCGGATGCGGTGTTCATCGCCGTGGGCACCCCCACCCGGCGCGGTGACGGCCATGCGGACCTGACCTATGTCATGGCTGCAGCTGAGGAAATCGCCAAGGCGGCGACCGGCTATATGGTTGTCGTGACCAAATCGACAGTGCCCGTCGGCACCAACCGCAAGGTCAAAGAGGTGATCTCCGCTGCTGTCCCCGGCCTTGACTTCGACGTCGCGTCGAACCCGGAGTTCCTGCGCGAAGGCGCGGCCATCGACGACTTCATGAAACCGGACCGTGTGGTTGTCGGCGTCGAAAGCGACCGCGCAAAGCAGGTGATGGCGGATATCTACCGCCCGCTGTACTTGCGCGATTTCCCGATTGTCACCACCGATCTGGAATCGGCGGAGATGATCAAATACGCCGCCAACGCGTTTCTGGCGACCAAGATCACCTTTATCAATGAGATCGCCGCCCTGTGCGAAAAGGTCGGCGCGGATGTGAAATCCGTCTCCAAGGGGATGGGCATGGATGGCCGCATCGGGAACAAGTTCCTGCATGCCGGTCCCGGCTATGGCGGGTCGTGTTTCCCCAAGGACACCATGGCACTGGCCCGCATCGGTCAGGAACACGCGGCCCCCATCTCGATTGTCGAGACGGTCATCAAGGTCAATGAGGACGTCAAACGCCGCATGATCGACAAGCTGGCCGATCTGTGTGACGGCGGCTTCAACGGCAAGACGGTCGCCGTGCTGGGCGTCACCTTCAAACCCAACACCGATGACATGCGCGACGCGCCGTCGCTGACCATCGTGCCTGCGTTGGTGGGTGGCGGGGCAAAGGTCCGCGTTGTTGACCCGCAAGGCCGCCGCGAAGGCGAGCATTTGCTGCCCGGCGTGACATGGGAGGAGGACCCCTATGCCGCCGCCAAGGGTGCCGATCTGCTGGTGATCCTGACCGAATGGAACGAATTCCGCGCGCTGGACCTGTCGCGCCTTGCCGGGTCCATGGCGCAGGCTAAACTGGCCGACCTGCGCAACATCTACGCGGCATCGGATGCGGCGGCAGCAGGCTTTACCGCCTATGAAAGCATCGGTCGTGTCGGCCTGACCAGCTAAGGTTGGGCAACGCGCCCGGCCGATCCAGACGCCGCCCTTCGGGGCGGCGTTTTGCGTTTGACGGGACGGCGTTGTGCGCACCAACCGCCCTCTGGACTAACCTTTTGGGTAAGAAGTCGTTGCTTTCCGGCCACATAAGCGCGGGTTTTCCTTGCGGAAGGTCAACCCCCATGCCGGGTTCCGCTTTGAGATACGCCAGCGGCGCTGTAGCCTAATTGTTAATAAAAAAAGACTGAGGCAGGCAAACAGATATGGCAACGGGCTATCGTGGCACGTTCGTCATCTCGTGGGCACAGACGGAAATCGACGGGGTGCAGGACGCGCCTCTTCCGGCGCTTAAGGTCGGGGCCGCGTGGTCCTGGACCGGAGAGCCGGTTCGGGTGGATGGGCCCGCGTCGGTATTGCAACTGGGCGATGAGAGTGGCGACGCAAACATTCGTCCGCGCGCGGCGCGCATGGTGCGGCGTCTTGTGGGCGCGGCGCTGGAACGCGACACGCCCGGACGATCATCTGCCGCCGTGGACGACGGCGACCCCCGGCATGGCGATTCCTGTTTTGTCGTGACCGATGGCCGCAAGGGGTACACCGTGACCCTGATCCCGGTTGGACGACATGTGCCGCCTTTGCTGATGTTCCTGGATGAGGTGCCGCCCTCTGCGGTCGATCTCTGGGTGGTTCACCACGCTCGTACGGTCGAACCGCTGGAAATGCCCTTCGATTCCGGTGGGGCGGTGATCTGTTTCACGCCGCGCACCCGAATCCTCACTCCCACCGGGTCGATGCCTGTTGGTCTTCTGCGTGAGGGGGATCTGGTGCAGACCAAAGACAGCGGCGCACAGCCTGTTTGCTGGATCGGCAGCCGGCGCATGTCGGGCGCGCGGCTGTTTGCCATGCCCTCGCTGCGCCCGATCCGCCTGCGCGCCGGGGCGCTGGGGCTGGATCAGCCCAATTGCGATATCCTTGTCTCGCCAGAGCATCGCATGGTGGTGCGCGGCGCTGCGGCGCGGGCCTTGTTCAACACGCCAGAGGTGCTGGTCGCCGCGCGCGATCTGGTGGACGGGCAGGGTATCGTGCAGGACATGGACATCAAAGAGGTGACCTATGTGCATCTCCTGCTGCCCCGGCACGAGGTGCTGTTTGCCGATGGCGTCGAAACCGAGAGCTTTCATCCCGCCAACGCCGCGCTGTCCTCGATGGACAGCGCCGACCGCACGCGCCTGCTGCAAACCCTGCCCGGCGTGGCAGGCAACCCGCAATCCTACGGTGCCTACGCGCGGCGCAATCTGTCCGCGTCCGAGGCTGCAATCCTGATGCACGAGGCGGCATGAGCGAAAACGGGTGTTCCATGACATCCCCGTCCCGGACCTGATCCGGGGCCTGTGGTTGGGTGGTTCCAGGCTCGTTCCGGCCTACCCGTTCCCTAACAAACTGTAAAAACGCCTCTGCAAGCCATTGAAATCATTTGGGCGGGTTGCTGTCCACGCGTGGACAGTCCCAAAATCACTCGCGGATCTCGTCCGGTTTGACCCCCCACAACGCGGTCTTGTCGGCCCATCCCTTGTAGCCCTTTGCCGTCAGTTTGCACCAATCCGGACCGCAATCGCCCAGCCGCGCGATCACCCCCAGTTCCAGCCGCGCCACCACCGGACTGTCCGGATCTTCGCGCTGATACAGGCTCAACATGTCCTGCTCGACGATGACCGTCCTCGACCCCGACAGCAGCGAATAATGCACCCATCCCCCGGCCCCGTCGCGGTCCCGCACGCGCCGCCAATGGCCATGCTCGGCGGTGATCTCCAGCGGCATCGACCGCCGCTTGTACACCCAGTCGATCCGATGCGTCAGCGACGGCCCGCGCCGCACGTTGCCCTCGGAGGCCTTCAACGACACAAACCGCGGCAAAGGCAGGTTTGTCTCTGGCCCCTTGTCCTGCGCCGAGGCCAAAGGCGCGGCACACAGGCCAAGCGCCACCGCCATGGCGATCGCTTTCTTGAACATGGTCTCTGATCCTGCTCAGTTTTTCCGGCGGGGTTCTTGCGCCCCGTCCTGTCCTGACGCAGTCTACCGCCCAAGTGCCCCGATGGGGAAGTTTGGGGAGAGGCTGCATGCCATCAAAACGTCTGAGTGTTGTCGTGACGCGACGCTTGCCCGAAGTCGTCGAGACTCGGTTGACCGAGTTGTTCGACGCCAAGCTGCGCGAAGATGACCGCCCCATGACCCGGGGTGAGCTTGTGGATGCCATGCAGGAAGCCGATGTGCTGGTGTCTACCGTCACCGACCGGATCGACGCCGGGCTGATCGGTCAGGCAGGCGAAAAGTTGAAACTGATCGCCAACTTCGGCGCGGGATTCGATCACATCGACGTGGCCACAGCCCGATCACGCGGGATTTTGGTGTCAAACACGCCGGGCGTGGTGACCGAAGACACCGCCGACATGGTGCTGGCCCTGATGCTGGGGGTGACCCGCCGCATTCAGGAGGGCATGAAGGTGATGCAGGAGGGCAGCTGGAAAGGCTGGGCACCCACTGCGCTGCTGGGGGGACGTCTGGGTGGCCGTCGGCTGGGTATCCTTGGCATGGGTCGCATCGGTCAGGCCGTGGCGCGCCGCGCCGCCGCCTTTGGCATGCAGGTGCATTACCACAATCGCCACCGCCTGCGCCCCGAGATTGAAGATGCGCTGGAGGCAACCTATTGGGAAAGCCTTGACCAGATGGTCGCGCGGATGGACGTGATCAGCGTCAATTGCCCGTCAACGCCCAGCACCTATCACCTGCTGAACGCGCGGCGCTTGCAATTGATGAAACCCAGCGCCGTGATCGTGAACACCTCACGCGGTGAGGTGATCGACGAAAACGCGCTGACGCGGATGCTCAAGGCCGGGCAATTGGCGGGCGCAGGGCTGGATGTCTACGAACATGGGTTGGCGGGCAATCCCGAACTGCGTGATATGCCCAACGTGGTGATGCTGCCGCACATGGGATCGGCCACGCAGGAAGGCCGCGTCGAGATGGGCGAAAAGGTAATCATCAACATCAAGACTTTTGACGATGGACACCGTCCGCCGGATCAGGTTGTGCCCGCGATGCTGTAAGGACCGTGGTCGATGCGCGGGCATCCCCAATGCGTCGACTGTTGGCCACGCTCAGGTCCATAACGCCGCACGGAAGACCAAGCCAATCGATTGCCGCAGGAATATCCGCAAACCGCGCACATCGTACGGTGCCCGCGCGTGACACCTGCGCGCAATAATCCGTCAAGATGGGCGTCATGTCCCGTTGAGGCGCGACAAAGGCGATTTCCCATGGGGCGGCCCGCAGGGCGGCATCAGCTGAAACGGTCCGGGCCAAAAAGGACATACCCTCATAGAACACGTTCAGATTTGTCAGGCTTCGCATGTCGTTGATGGCATATCGCAGGCAATCTGACTCGGGGTGTGAGAGCATGTCGGAATAGCTGCGTACGATGTCCCCGACTGTTGTGCAGCCGAAATAATCGGCATGCACGAGGTTCCAGCGCGGAAAGAACGTCAGGTCGAGGGGCACGGCAATACTCGGATTGTCTGACAGGTGTGGGCATCGGTTTCTGCACCGCAGTATAGCGCCAAGTCCGTTGCAAAGGCTGACTTTCTTCCGGTTGTTTTGTGTCGGAACACCTATCGGCGGAAACCCGCGCTTGAGATTCGCGGCAAAGATGCAAAGCTGCGGGTGTATTTTGCTTATCAAGGGAGGGGTTCGCACCATGCGTTTCATCATGTCTTTTGCCGTCGCGGGTCTGTTGGGGTCTGCGGGTCTGGCACAACAGGCGGCCGACGCTGTCGATCCTGAACAGGCGGTGGCAGACAGTGGGTTTGCCGCGATGTCTGCCCCGGTCGGGGAGGCTTTGGCGGCCAAAGTAGCCGGCAAGCCTGTGATGGCCGATACATGGATGGTCGCCGCCGCGAATCCCCATGCCGTTGAGGCCGGGGCCGAGGTGCTGCGGGCGGGGGGCACGGCGGCGGACGCCATGATTGCCGTGCAGACCGTGCTGGGTCTGGTCGAGCCGCAAAGCTCGGGCATGGGCGGCGGGGCCTTCCTTGTCTGGCATGACGGGGCAACGGGTGAGATCACCACGCTCGACGGTCGCGAAACCGCGCCGCTGGCCGCAACACCCCGGCTGTTTCAGGACGCCGAGGGCAATCCGCTTCAGTTCTGGGACGCGGTTGTGGGCGGTCGCTCTGTCGGGGTGCCGGGCACGCCCGCATTGATGCAGGCCGCGCATGAAAAGTGGGGCAAGGCCGACTGGGCGGACCTGTTCGATCCAGCCATGCGATTGGCCGAAGGTGGTTTTGCCGTGTCGCCGCGCCTTGCCGGGTTGGTGGCGGGGGACGCTGACCGGCTAGGCCAGCACGGGCCAACAAAGGACTACTTTTACCCTGGCGGCGCACCGATTGCCGAAGGGTCGATGCTGACCAACCCTGCCTATGCGGCGGTCATGCGGGCGATGGCGGCGGATGGCGCGGCGGCGATCTACGAAGGTCCCATCGCGCAGGACATCGTGGACACGGTGCAGGGGTTCTCAGCCAATCCCGGCGTCATGACGCTACGCGATCTGGCGGCCTATGAGGTCAAGGAACGCCCCGCCGTCTGCGCCCCGTTTCGGGGGCATGAGGTTTGCGGCATGGGCCCACCATCGTCTGGTGCTCTGACGGTCGGTCAGATCCTTGGGCTGCTGGATGCCTCTGCACCCGGCGATCCGGGCGATGTCGATACATGGCGGAAGATCGGGGATGCCTCGCGTCTCGCCTTTGCGGACCGGGGTCGTTACATGGCTGACAGCGATTTTGTCCCGATGCCGACCAAAGGGCTGGTTGATCCGGCCTATCTGGCTGAACGGGCCAAGCTGCTGGCGGGTGACGATGCCTTGCCAGAGGTGTCCCCGGGGATGCCCGCGTGGGATCACGCGATGCTCTGGGCCGATGACGAAAGCATCGAACTGCCGTCGACCTCGCATATCTCGATCGTGGATCAATACGGCAACGCTCTGTCGATGACGACGACCATTGAGAACGGCTTTGGCTCTCGGCTTATGACCAACGGTTTCCTGTTGAACAATGAGCTGACGGATTTCTCTTTCCGATCACATGCCGACGGGGTGCCGATTGCCAATGCGGTGGCACCGGGCAAACGTCCCCGGTCGTCGATGGCACCGACGATTGTCCGCAAGGACGGCGCGCCGGTTCTGGTGATCGGATCGCCGGGCGGGTCGCGCATCATCGGGTATGTGGCACAGGCGATCCTTGCCTATATTGATTGGGGTATGGACGTGCAGCAAGCAGTGGCAACGCCGCACGGGCTGAACCGGTTTGGCACCTTCGATCTGGAGGAAGGCACCGACATGGTGTCCCTTCAGGCCCCGTTGGAGGCGCTGGGATTTGAGGTCAGCGTTCGGGATCTGACCTCTGGGTTGCACGCCATCGCCGTTGGGCCGGACGGGTTGCAAGGTGGTGCGGATCCCCGGCGTGAGGGAATCGCTCTGGGCGAGTGACGCGCATTTCGACGCATGGACAGCGCGGCTTCCACACGATCTGACAGGCCGGGTCAAACAAGGAGACCCGGCCATGACCCAATGCGTTTTGTGCAAAGCAGAGGATGCCGTGCCTGTTGCCGTTTCCCCTAAGGATGTTGAGGTCGCCCTGTGTGCGACCTGCTCCGCAGGCGTTGAACAGGGGCCGCAGGACGGCCCGCATTGGCAATGTCTGAATGAGGCGATCTGGAGCACGGAACCCGCCGAACAGGTTTTGGCGTACCGGCTGCTGAAACGTCTGGACGCGGCATGGGCCAATGACCTGCTGGACATTGTTTATCTGGAACCAGAGGTTCTGGAATGGGCGGAGGCAGGCGTGCCCTCAGGCGATGAGATCGTGCACCGCGACAGCAACGGCACCGTCTTGCAGAACGGCGACACCGTGACCCTGATCAAAGCTCTGCCAGTCAAGGGCGCGGGATTTACCGCCAAGCAAGGCACGGCGGTGCGCAAGATCAGCCTGGAGGCTGACAATGCCGAACATATCTCTGGCCGGGTTGAAGGTCAGCGGATCGTGATTCTGACGAAGTTCGTCAAGAAAAGCTGAGGCGAGCAGGCCGCCGGGGTGTTCCCGACGGCCTGCGCTGCAATCACACGTCCTTGTAGCTGATTTCACGCGTGTCGACACCCGGGCCGACGCGGTTGCGGCGCACGATCAGCCGGTTGAGCGCCTGAATATACGCCCGGACCGACGCCACAACCGTATCGGTGTCCGCCGATTGGCCGGTGGCGATCATGCCGTCTTCTTCCAGCCGCACGGAAACCGTTGCCTGCGCGTCGGTGCCCTCTGTCACGGCGTGCACTTGGTAGAGTTGCAAAGCCGCCTTGTTCGGAAACACCTCGCGTACCGCCTTGAAAGAGGCATCAACCGGGCCGTCGCCCTCACAGGTGGCTGACAGGTCCTTGCCCTCAATCTCCATCTCAATCTGCGCCTCGGCCGGGCCGCCGGTGCCGCAGATGACGCGCAGATTGACAAGTTGCAGCGCCTCAGGCCCGTCCGTTGTGGCGGAGACAAGCGCAAGGATGTCATCGTCGAACACCTCTTTCTTGCGGTCGGCCAGATCCTTGAACCGCACAAAGATGTCCTTGAGCTGGTTATCGCCCACTTCGGTCCCAAGCTCCTTGAGCTTGGCGCGCAAGGCGGCGCGGCCCGAATGTTTGCCAAGCGGAAGAGAGGTGCCTGCCAGACCCACATCCTCGGGGCGCATAATCTCAAAGGTTTCGGCGTTTTTCAGCATGCCGTCCTGATGGATGCCGCTTTCATGTGCAAAGGCGTTCTTGCCGACGATGGCCTTGTTGAACTGCACTGGAAAGCCGGACACGGTCGAGACGCGGCGCGAGATGTGCATCAGCTTTTTGGTGTCGATGCCAGTGTAGAAGGGCATGATGTCACCGCGCACCTTCAGCGCCATAACCACCTCTTCGAGCGCGGTGTTGCCCGCGCGTTCACCCAGCCCGTTGATCGTGCATTCGATCTGACGCGCACCACCAGCCACGGCGGCCAGTGCGTTCGCCGTCGCCATGCCAAGGTCGTTGTGGCAGTGGGTGGCAAAGATCACCTCATCCGCGCCCGGCACGGTTTCGATCAGGCGCTTGATCAGATCGGCGCTTTCCACGGGTGCGGTATAGCCCACGGTGTCGGGGATATTGATGGTGGTCGCGCCTGCCTTGATGGCAATTTCAACGGTCCGGCAAAGGTAGTCCCATTCGGTCCGCGTGGCGTCCATCGGAGACCACTGCACGTTGTCGCACAAATTGCGGGCGTGGCTGACGGTCTGTTCGATGCGGTCGGCCATTTCGTCCATCGTCAGGTTGGGGATGGCGCGGTGCAGGGGCGAGGTGCCGATAAAGGTGTGGATGCGCGGCTTGGCCGCTTTTTTCACCGCCTCCCAGCAGCGATCGATGTCGGGCAATTGCGCGCGGGCAAGGCCGCAGATCACCGAGTTCTTCGACCGTTCGGCAATTTCTGACACGGCGCGGAAATCGCCTTCGGACGCGATGGGGAAACCGGCCTCGATGATGTCGACGCCCATGTCGTCCAACAGTTCGGCAATCTCGATCTTTTCGGCATGGGTCATGGTGGCGCCGGGCGATTGTTCACCGTCGCGAAGCGTGGTGTCAAAGATGACGACCTTGTCCTTGGTCTGTTCAGTCATGGTGTGAGATCCTCAGATACTTGGTTTCGGAGCAGGCGGAATATCCGCGTCCCCGGAGTTTGGTTCGCCCTTGGGTTCGATCAGCAGCACCTTGACCTCAGCGGCGGCGCGGGGGCGGTGGATCTGACCTGCGGGCACGATCACGATTTCCCCGGCACGCACTGTCACAGGCGCACGGTCGGGGTAATCCATCTGCATTTCCCCTTCGAGGACCAGAAAGAAATCATCGGTGTCGTCGTGTTTGTGGAATGGAAACTCACCTTGGAATTTCACCACCATCACGTCGTTGCCGTTGTAACCGGCCACCACATGGGGATCCCAATGGGTGGAAAACAGCGCCAGCTTTTCAGCCAGATTGATCGCGTTCATGGGTTTGTCCTAACTCGGGTGTGGGGGTCTTCGGCGCGTCACACACATCCTCTGAGCACGCGCGCCGAGGGGGCCACGCTCAGAGGCGAGTTAGTAGCAGATCGGCACCATACGCGACGGCCGCCTGAAGGCGGGTCAAGCGGGGGATATGGCGGTCAACGATCATGGACGACACTATACGCCGCGATTTTCAAATGAAAACCCACCTTGTGCACGAAATCGTCGAGAGTGATTGCACGCCTTAAGGGGGAATGAAATAGAAATAGATACCGTTTAGGCGGAAATCAATGATCACTATTTGCGAGAATCGCACTATACTTATTCTCTCTTAAGTTGATTCCATTTGGGCGGGAGGCCCTGGCACGCATGAAACGTATTCTTATCTTGATTTCCGCTCTCTGTATGGCTCCACCTGTTGTGGCGCAGCCTGTTTATGGTGACAGCGTCACGAAATTGGCCACAGTCACCACGCAGCAATGGGTCAATTGCGCCAAAGAAGGAAAGGACTGCGCCCCGGGCACCGATGATCTGGTAATCGTGCGCTACGGCATCAGTGAGGATTTCACCTTTTTCGTCACCAAGGGCATTGAAAAAGTGCCGTGCAAGAATTTCTGGGGCGACCCTTCAAAGGGGACAGACAAGGAATGCGCCTTTATCCTGGAGAACCTGTTCGGTGTCCCGGCGGACGACACGTTTTCCAAAGTGGCCGACGAAGGCAAGGATTTCACCAACCCCAACAGTGATTTCCGCTGGGTCCGTTACGGCGCGGATGGCAAGTGGACTTACACGCTGATTGAAGGATCTGATCAGCAAAAGCTGGCCTGCACGAACGACTACTTCGGCTTTGATCCGGCCAAGGGCACAGACAAGACCTGCCAGATAGGCGGCGCATATATCCTTAGCGACGGGGACATCGTGGAATGCGCCACCGAAGACCGTGACTGCCAGATGGACGTCGGAGACGTTGTCATGGCGCGGTACGGGGCGGACAAACGGTACGACATCCGTTTCATTCACCACACGGGCAATAAGTTTCCCTGCAATAACAACTATTTTGGTGTCGACCCGATCCACAGCAACAAGCGGTGTTACTATCAGGCACAAGTGCCGGTTTCGGTCAACACGGTGGGCCGCTGGCAAAAGGTAATCTCTTGTGACGGGCTCAATTGCCCGATCAGCCACCAGATCTCTGTCGGGACAGAGCGCACAAACAGTTGGACCACAACCCAGCAATGGAGCGTTACAGTTACCGAATCAATGGAGGCGGGCCTGACGATCTTTGGCACAGGCGTAAAGGCATCGGCCTCTGTCGCGGAGAGCTATGCAGGGTCTTATGCCTATAGTAGCGCGCTGTCACAGTCGGTGGCGCAGAACTACACCGCCACCTGTGACCCCAGCGGAAGCTACACCTCGCGTGCGTTGTGGCAATTCTCAACCGGGACTGGGACCAGCTGCCTTGAATCCGGCACCTGCGACGGGTCGACCTTTACAGCGGAATATCTCTGTGTCGGTGATGCGCCGTCTGGTTACACCGGGCCTGTCTGCATACCCGGGTATTGCGCTGATGAGTTGTGCAGCACTTGCACCTATGAGGACGCGTCGGACCAATAGTCTGTTGTCTCTGAATGGGGCGCGTCGCGCCCCATTTGCTCAGCGCGAAACATCAGGCATACTGACCCCGAGGCATAAAAAAAATTGGGGCAGGGCATGAAACGGATCCTGACGGCGCTAGTGGCGCTATGGGCAAGCGTCGCGGCGGCAGAACGGGACGAGGCGCGCGTCTACGTTTTTGGCAATTCTCTGGTCCACCATCTTAGCGAGACGTCCGACCTTACCAACGTGCCGCATTGGTTGAACGAAATGGCCAAGGCTGACGGGAGGACGCTGGCGCTGGACGGTCAGTGGGGGTTCTTGCGCAACTTTGCGGACGGGTTACCTCCAACGGCGAATTGGGGCTTTCCGGGTGTATCGGGCGCGTGGTCGCCCGGGCAGGGCAGTTTCCGCGACGGTCGTTTTGACGCGGTGATCGTGACGCCGGCAAACTTTATCCAGTATCAGTTGCCGGATGTGCCCTACGATGGCGACAACCCAACCGGCGAAAGCCCGCTGGGCGCGTTGCAACGCCTGTTTGACTGGGTCGGCACCAATAGCCCCGGCACACGCTTGTTCATCTACGAAGGCTGGTCGACGATGGACGGCATCGTTGCGGCCTTTCCCCCCAACGCGCAGGAAACGCAGGAGTTTCACGCCTACAACACGGGCGAATACCATCAGTGGTATCGCGACCTGTTGAACGTCCTGACAATCACGCGGCCGGATACGCAGGTCGAACTGATCCCGGTTGCCTCCATTCTGGCGGGTTTTTTGGCCGAGGGGGGGCTGTTGGAGGGCGTGCCGCCGGAGGCGCTGTACACCGATAACGCACCGCATGGTACGCCGACTCTATACATGCTGGCCGCCATGGTCACTTATGCTTGGCTGTATGATGCCCCGCCGCCCGCCGAATTTATCCCCCCCGCCACGCTGCACCCCGATGTGGTGGAAAACTATGACGCGCTGGCCAAGGCGATCTGGCAGGCGGTCCCGCAACGTGAGGCGCGCGCGTTGGTGGTGGACCCTGAAACGCCAATCGCGCCCGCAATGCCAGAACGCCAGCCGGTGTCCCTGCCCCCCAGTGGCATCCGCCCGGATGGCATCCCAGCGCTGGCCATGGGGCTGAACGGTATTTCCGACTGGTCGACGCAGCATCCCTTTCTGGATTTGATGAAATCCTCACGCGGCTGGGTGGGAAATGTCGGGGACACATGGGGCGCGGTCCGCACAGAGGAACTGCGCGAACGCGGCGATCTGGACGAAAACGACTGGCCGTTGCGGATGCCAGACGGGGTCGATGCGTTGGAAACCGTGATCCTGACAAACCAGCCGACCGGAGCCGAGTCGCTGCGCGGTGACTATGTGCTGACCTATGACGGCAACGCCCGCGTGAAGCTTGTCGGGCGGGCCAAACGTGTGCGGCGCGAAAACGGCCGCATCACATTTTCTTATGAACCGGGGGAGGGGCTGGTGGCGCTGTCGATCACTGGCATCGACACCAAGGACCCGATCCGCAACATCGTTATCCTGCGCAAAGAGCATCAGGCGCTGCATCAGGCCGGGGCGCTGTTCAACCCCGCGTTCCTTGATCAGATCGAGGATATGCGCGTGCTGCGCTTTATGGACTGGATGATCACCAACGGCTCTCCGGTGACAGGATGGGATGCGCGCCCGACTATGGCGACGGCCAGTTGGTCGGAATGGGGCGTCCCGGTCGAGGTGATGGTGCGACTGGCCAATGTGACCGGCGCGGACCCGTGGTTCAACATGCCCCACCTTGTCGATGACACCTATATCCGCAATTTCGCCGAGGTGGTGGAACGCGATCTGGACCCCCGGCTAAAGGCCTATGTGGAATTCTCGAATGAGGTCTGGAACCTTGGCTTTCCGCAGGCCACTTGGGTGCGCCAGCAGGCAGACGCGCGCTGGGGTGCGACAGGTGAGGGATGGACCCAGTTCTATGGCCTGCGATCGGCACAGGTCATGGACATCTGGACAGAGGTCTTTGCCGAAGCGTCGGACCGGCTGGTGCGGGTGGCGGCCACGCACACCGGCTGGCCGGGACTGGAACAGCAGATACTGCAAGCTCCGCTGGCCTTTCTGGAACTGGGGCGTATGCCGGTGGACAGTTTCGATGCCTACGCCGTGACTGGCTATTTCGGCTATGAGATCGGCGGTGCCGAGATGGCGCAGCGAATGGATGACTGGTTGGACGCCGCCGAAAAGATGGCCCGCGACGCGGGTGAGGCAGAGGGTCTGCAGCGGGTCGCCCTGCGCGAATACGTCCGTGAGCGGCGCTTTGACGGGGCAATCGCGCCGGTGGCTCAGGCCTTGGCAGAGGGATCGGTCCGGCAGATCGTGCAAGAGGTGTTTCCCTATCACGCGGGCGTCGCGCGCAAGAACAACTTGCGCCTGATCATGTACGAGGGCGGCACGCATCTTGTCGGCCACGGCGCGCGGGTCAATGATGAGCGGCTGACCGACTTCTTCAATGCCTTCAGCTATACGCCGGAAATGGCCAAGCTGTATGAGCAGTTGTTGGCGGGTTGGGTCGATGCGGGCGGTGTGCTGTTCAACGCCTTTGTGGATGTGGCCCCGGCGACGATGTGGGGCAGTTGGGGTGCCAAGCGATATCTTGAGGATGAAAACCCGCGCTGGGACATGTTGATGGCTTTCAACGCCTCCGGTCCAAACTCTTGGGAGACCCGCGATGATCGGGCCTTTGCGAATGGGTCCAGGGTTCTGGACGGTGTTGGCCGGATCGAGGGCACGCCGCAAGAGGACTACATCGTCACCGGCGATAGTGATGATGTGCTGGTGTCTGGTGGCGGTGCGGATGTGCTGGCCGGTGGACCGGGCCGCGACGTTGCGGTGCTGCCCGGCGCGCGCGACGCCTATCAGATCACGCAGGACAACGACCGATTGGTGGCGGTGGGGCCGGATGGCCCCGTGCGGATGATCGGGGTTGAGGTGCTGGTGTTTCAGGGCGCCCCAGAAGTGGAAGTACCCGTCGCGGGGCTATGATTCCTGCGTGTCCGCCGCTGGATCAGGCATTTGGCTAGTGCCTTTCAAGCGCTGGATTTCTTCCACCAGAACATCTGCCCCCAGCGAGGCGCGGAAGTTTTCCACCACATGTTCCCGCCCTGCCTGCGACAAGCGCAACAGTGCGTCGGGGTCATTGACCAGCGACCGGATCGTGCGGGTCAACTGGCCGGGGTTCTTCGGTTCCACCAGATAGCCGGTCGAGCCATCGGTGATCAGTTCGGCCACGCCCCCCGCATCGGTGCCGATGGTCGGCACGCCCATCGACATCGCCTCCATATAGGCAACGCCCAGAGGTTCATGCCACGAGGCCAGCACAAACAGATGCGCCTGTTCCAGCTTGGCCTTGACCGCACCGGCGTCGATCGCTCCCGTCAGTTTGACGTGATCCTGAAGACGCAGCTTTTTCAGCGTGTCTTCCAGTTCGGCCCGATAGCCGGTGCCGCCTGCGTCGTCCTCTCCGGCGATTTCCAAACGGACGTCAACGCCCTGATCTAGCAATTGCCGGGTGGCGGCCATGACATCCTGATGGCCCTTGACCACGTTCAGCCGCCCACAGCTGAACAGGCGGATCGGGCGACCATGTTCGGGCGGGACGTAAGGCGTGATGCGTTTGAGCGCCTCTGTATCGACCCCCATGGCGCGAATGATGCGGCGCTCGGGCAGATAGCCTGCAAGGCTCTGCTCGATCTCGTTCAGAATTTTGCGGGTGATGACGGTGGCGAAACTGGCGTGTCGCCACTTGACCCGTTGACCGGGGCCATAATCGGACAGCGGGCCGTGCAACGTCAGTGAATAGGTCGGTCCGCCCATGAGGTGGCAAAAGGTGGCGATCAGCGCGGAGCGGCCACAGGAATGCGCGTGGATGTGGTCTAGGCCGCGGGCCGCAGCCTCTTTCCGCAACCGTTCGGCAGCCGCCAGCGTGACCAATGCGTCGTGGGCAAAACCCGTCCCCTCGCGCAGCATCCACAGTGGCAGGCCCTTGGCCGACATCTTGGCAAGGCCGATGGCGGCGGGGATCGGATCGACCCGGCCCAGATAGGTGGTGCGGGCGATCGCCTCGGCCGACCAGTCGTGTGAAATCAGCTTGCGCGGCGGCTTGCGGGTGGAAAAAACGTGAACGGCATGCCCCATCGCTTCCAGCGCCTGGATTTCGCGCCAGAAGAAAATATGTGTCTGTCCCGGGAATTGCGGGACGATATACCCGATACGCAATCCTTGCGTCACCTGTTAGTCCTTGAGATGGCAGCCGCACCGCCGCTAGGGCGTTGGTCTCTTACAAACCTAAGTGATTTCACGCTTTGGCCACAGTTCCGGGGCAGTTTCCAGTGCGGGGCATGGCGTATTTTTTCAAGGTGTGGCCACATGGGTACGGGTGTGGGCAGGGATATGGATCAAGACTATCAATCGCGCGGCACGGACGTCACTGTGATCGTGCCAGCAAGCAATGAGGCGGCGCTGATCGGCGGCTGCCTTGAGGCGTTGCTGGCGTCACGGTTTTCCGGCTGCGTCGAGGTGATCGTGGTGGCCAACGGCTGCGTGGATGATACCGCATCGGTGGCGCGGTCATTTGCGGCGCAGGCGGCGGGCATGGGCTGGACCCTTGCGGTGATAGAGCGCGCGGAGGGCGGCAAGCCGGGTGCGCTGAACGCCGGGGATGCGGCGGCGCAGGGGCCTGTCCGTGTGTATCTGGATGCCGATGTGACGGTGACGCCTGATCTGTTGGGGCAGCTTGTCGCTGCCTTGGACGCCGCCGCGCCACGCTACGCAAGTGGTGCGGTCCATATCGCCGCGACAACGCCGATCAGCCGCGCCTATGCGCGGATCTGGCGGCGCGTACCGTTCATGCGCGATGTGGTGCCGGGGTGCGGACTGTTTGCCGTGAACGCGGCGGGGCGCGCGCGCTGGGGGAGCTTTCCGCGCATCATCGCGGACGACGTTTTTGTGCGCCTGCACTTTGATCCCAAGGAACGCGTTGGCGTGCCTTCCTCTTACCGTTGGCCGATAGCCGAAGGGTGGCGCAATCTGGTCAGGGTGCGACGGCGGCAGAACGCGGGTGTGGATGAGATTGCCGCGCGCTACCCCGACCTCATCCGTAACGAGGACAAGCCTGATTTTCCAGCGGCAGAAAAGTTGGGGATCGCCCTGAGAGATCCGCTGGGGTTTTTGATTTATGCCGGGGTCGCTTTGGCGGTCAAATTGACCCCGCGCAGCAATCAAGACTGGAGCCGGGGACGATGAGCACGCTTGCCGCGCTCAGAGGCGGGTCGATCACCGCACGCGCCATGCGTTCATCGCTGCTCACGATGGGCAGTTTTGGTTTCGCCCAAGTCTTGCGTCTGGCGTCAAACCTGATTCTGACCCGCCTGCTGTTCCCTGAGGCTTTTGGCTTGATGGCCTTGGTCATGGTGTTCCTGATTGGCTTGGGGCAGTTTTCCGACGTCGGAGTGACCCCATCGATCATGCAATCCAGACGCGGTGACGATCAACGCTTTCTGGACACCGCATGGACCATTCAGGCGTTTCGCGGCGTCGGGCTGTGGCTGGTGGCTTGCGCATTGGCCTGGCCGATGGCGTGGTTTTATGACCAACCGATGCTGGCGCAAATCTTGCCAGTCTCTGCGTTGACGCTGCTGATTACCGGGTTTCGACCGACACGGATGATCACCGCCAACCGTCACCTGATGCTGGGCCGGGTGACGGTTCTGGACATCGGGACGCAAGTGGCCGGAATGCTCACCGCGGTCCTGCTGGCTTGGTGGTGGGGGTCAATCTGGGCGCTGGTCGTGTCAGGCGTGATCGGCGCTCTGATCGAGGTTGTTCTGAACTGGCGCTTTCTGCCCGGGCCCGGCAACCGGCTGCGCTGGGAAAAAGCGGCGGCAAAAGAGCTGATTGGTTTTGGGAAATGGGTGTTTCTGGCCACTGTCTGCGGGTTTTTCTTTACCCAGGCCGACAAGATGTTGATTGGCAAATTCATCGCGCTGGACGCTTTTGGAGTCTACAATATCGGGTTTTTCTGGGCGTCTTTCCCGCTGATGCTGGGCAATCTGGTGACGCATAAAATCTTGATCCCGGTCTACCGGGAAACCCCGCCTACCGAAAGCCGGGAAAACTTCCTCAAGCTGCGCAAGATGCGGTTTGCCGTCTCGTCCCTGTTGATCGGGTTTGTGGCGGTCTTTGCCCTGCTCGGGGTCTGGTTGGTGCAGACGCTATATGACGTGCGCTATGAAGAGGCCGGGGCTGTGGCCGTGGTGTTGGCCTGTGCGCAAATCCCGATGTTGATTGTGATGACCTATGATCAGGCGGCCTTGGCGGCCGGGGATTCGCGGCGCTATTTCTACCTTGCCTTTGCGCGCGCGGTTCTGATGGTGGGCTGCATTCTGATCGGGTTACATGCGGCCGGGTTGATCGGTGCGTTGATCGGGCAGGCGGCGGCCTTTACGCTGGCATATCCTGCGGTTGTCTGGCTGGCGCGGCGCTCGGGGGCGTGGGACCGGCTGCATGATGCGGTGTTTTTCGGGGTTGGCCTGATGCTGTCGGCACTGGCGCTTTGGATGAACTGGGGTCCGATTCTGCAACTGGTCCTGCAGGGAGGATAGGTCAGTTTTTCCCGTTAGGAAACAATCCCGAAAAGGATAGGCTGTTTGTCTAGGCGTCGTTACAGTTATCCCCATATCTTGTCGCCAATAGGGCGGATTCAGGTGGAACCTCCTAAAAATCGCCGCAATCGCCGGGCAAATGAAACGGTGGGTGGCGGGGTGAATGCATTTGGAGTCAGCAATGACTGATGACAACGCCCGCATTGGTGAAAACGATATCGCCATCGTGGGGATGGCGGCGCATCTGCCGGGGGCTGCGGACATCGCGACCTATTGGCGGAATCTGCGTGACGGCGTGTCGTCGATCCGGCGTCTGTCTGAGGACGATTTGCGCGCGGCGGGCGAAGACCCCGGCCTGATGCGGCACCGCGATTATGTGCCATTTGCCGCGCCTCTGGATGATTTTGACCACTTCGATGCCGAGTTCTTTGGATTCAGTCCAAAGGAGGCGGCGATCATGGACCCGCAGCACCGTCAATTCCTGGAATGCGCCTGGGAAGCGCTGGAGACGGCAGGTCATGTGCCCGAGACATTCGACGGTCAGGTTGGTGTTTTTGCCGGTTGCGGCATGGGATCATACTTCTATTTCAACGTCTGTTCGAACCCGGATCTGGTCGAGAATACGGGCATGTTCTTGCTGCGCCACACCGGCAACGACAAGGATTTCATGACCACGCGGCTAAGCCATGTGCTGGATCTACACGGGCCGTCGATCAACCTTCAGACGGCGTGTTCAACCTCGTTGGTGGCGACACACTACGCCGCGCAGGCGCTACTGAACGGCGAATGTGACATGGCCATCGCGGGTGGTGTGACCATCGAACTGCCGCAGGGGCGCGGGTATCTCTACAAGGAGAATGAGATCCTGTCGCCGGACGGACAATGCCACGCCTTTGACCATCGCGCGCAAGGCACGGTGTTCGGGTCCGGCGCGGGGGTTGTGGTGTTGCGGCGGCTGGCAGATGCGGTGGCTGATGGCGACCACATCTGGGCGGTGATCAAGGGGTCCGCTGTCAACAATGACGGCGCACAAAAAGCTGGATACCTTGCGCCCAGCGTCGAGGGACAGGCGGTGGCCGTGGCCGAGGCGCAGGCCATTGCGGGGGTCACGGCGGATACGGTGGATTACGTCGAATGCCACGGCACCGGCACCTATCTGGGTGACCCGATTGAGGTTGCCGCGCTGACACAGGCCTTTGCCGAGACATCGAATGTTGTGGGTCATTGCCGCATCGGATCGGTCAAGACCAACATCGGGCATCTGGATACGGCGGCTGGTGTGGCGTCTTTGATCAAGGCGTCCTTGGCCTTGCACAACCGGCAGATGCCACCCTCATTGGGGTTTGAGGCCCCGAACCCCGCGATTGACTTTGATGGGTCGCCCTTTGCTGTGAACGACCGTTTGCGCGACTGGCCGCGATTGACGCATCCGCGCCGCGCCGGGGTGAACTCTTTGGGGGTGGGCGGGACCAACGCACATGTGGTTCTCGAAGAGGCACCGGAGCGCGCGGCAAGTGGGGAATCTGACTGGCCGTTCCAAATTCTGACGATCTCCGCCCGGAGCAAACTGGCGTTGGACGGCAATGCCGCCCGGTTGGCCACGCATCTGCGGGCGCATCCGGAGCAAGAACTGGCGGATGTCGCATGGACCTTGAAAGAGGGGCGGCGCGCGTTTGAAAAGCGCCGGGTCGTTGTGGGGAACTCTCACGATGAGGCGGCGCGCCTGTTAGAGGGCGTCGAGGCACGGCGGGTGTTCGACCATCAGGCGCTGAACCGACCCGAGGTCGTGTTCATGTTTCCCGGCGGCGGCGCGCAGTACGCAGGTATGGCGCGCGATCTGTATGAGACAGAACCGGTCTTTGCCGAGTGGATGGACCGGGGGCTGGACCATCTTGAGCGGATTGCGGGTGGCGATGCCCAAGTGAGTATTTCTGCCAAGAAAACGCCGGGGGTCCGGGATCTTTGGTTGCCCCCGCGCGGGGAAGAGGCGGAGGCGGATGCCGCGCTGTTGACGCCCTCGCTGCAATTGCCGCTGATCATGATCACGGAATATGCGCTGGCGCAGTTGTGGCAAAGTTGGGGCGTTTCGCCTGTCGCGCTGACCGGCCATAGCATGGGCGAAAACACCGCCGCCTGTGTGGCGGGGGTGATCGGCTATGAGGATTGCATCGGTTTGGTGCACCTGCGCGGGCGGTTGTTTGACTCGGTGCCTGCAGGCGGGATGCTTTCAGTGGGCCTGCCTGCGGATGAACTGCGGCCCTTGTTGGGCGATGATCTGGATCTGGGCGCGGTGAACGGGCCGGAATTGTCGGTGGCGTCCGGGCCTCAGGCGGCGCTGGACGACTTGCAGGCAGAGTTGGATCGGCGCGAAGTGCAAAACACCCGCATCGGCATCGACATCGCGGCGCACAGCCGGATGCTGGAGCCGATTTTGGCGCAATTTGGCGACTACTTGCGGTCGATAGATCTGCACGCGCCGCGCCTGCCCCTGACGTCCAATCGGACCGGCCAGATGATGACGGCGGAACAGGCGACGGACCCGGACTATTGGGTGGCGCATCTGCGTGGCACGGTGTTGTTTGCTGATTGCGTGGGGGCCTTGGCGGCGGACAACCGGGTTTTTCTTGAGGTCGGACCGGGCAAGGCGCTGTCCTCTCTGGCGCGGCAACACGCCGAGGTTTCCGGCAATCAGGTGCTGTCGTCGCTGCGCCATCCTGAAGAAGCGATCGCCGACGACAAGCACATGTTCGAGGTGCTGGGGCGGCTGTCCGCGCTGGGCGTGGACATCGACTGGGGGCAGATCTGGGGCGACGCGCGGCGCAACCGCGTGGTTCTGCCGACCTATGCCTTTCAACGCAGCCCCTATTTCATCACGCCGGGCAAGGCCGGGACAGACAGCGCGCCCAGTTTCCTGATGCGCAATGACGACCTGTCCGAATGGGGCTGGCACCCGGTTTGGAGGCCCCGGTCCGCCCCGGTAGAAGTGGACGTGGTGGAGGGCCTGCATGAGGCCACACCTCAGGTCTGGCTCATGTTCATGGATGAGGCTGGCGTGGCGATGCGTGCGGTGCATCGTCTGCGCAAGGCTGGCCATGCAGTGGTTGAGGTGCGCCCCGGCGACGCATTCTCGCGTGTCGGCGAGGGTTATGTGCTGGCACCAGAACGCGGGCGCGAAGGATATGACCTTTTGTTGCAGGACCTTGGTCTGCGTGGGATCGTGCCCACACGGATCGGGCATTTCTGGTTGCTGACAGAAGGGGAAACCCACCGCCCCGGGTCCAGCTTTTTTCACCGCGTGCAGGAGCAGGGGTTCTATGCGCTGATGTTCCTTGCGCAGGCGATGGAGACTGAGGGGCTGCCGCGTCTGTTGCATATGACCGTCGTGACGAATGGCGCTGCGCAAGTGCGGGATGAGGCGCTGCCCTACCCTGAAAAGGCGACCATCGCGGGGCCCGCCCGGGTGATCCCGCGCGAACTACCGGGGGTAAGCGTCTCGACTCTGGACGTGACATTGCCAAACCGATTGGAGGCTTCATTCTGGTCGAGGGCCAAGGGGCAGGCGGTACAGGACGTCGCGCAGCAGGCGCTATCGGTGCGTATTTTGGAGGAACTGCTCAGTGAGCCGGGGGATCGCATCGCGGCCTTGCGCGGGGACCGCCGTTTCGAATGCGCGCTGCGTCCCGTGGCACTGCGCGAGGAACCTGTGGTCGAAGGGGGCGGCGTTGTTCTGATCACCGGCGGGTTTGGCGGAATTGGTCTGACATTGGCGCAGGATTTCGCCTCACGGGGGGCAAAACTGGTGCTATTGGCGCGCAAGCCGCTGCCGG